>Ga0209960_1003555_pt1 | contig 13223 bp, 14 predicted proteins | sample ThiBiot_500_plan_2_FD_183947 | JGI IMG/M metagenome (GOLD analysis project Ga0209960, IMG submission 183947) | Wastewater bioreactor microbial communities from Cape Town, South Africa - Thiocy_expt_500_plan (SPAdes) | ecosystem: Engineered > Bioreactor > Thiocyanate-remediating >... | reverse complement strand
CATTTCCAGAAGAAGTCATAGGAGGTGGTGGTGGAGGAGAGAAGTTCATAGGAGGAGGAGGCGGTGGAGGTGGCGGAGGTGGTGGAGACATTGTGTTTGTAATTCACTTAATGTGTTTTTTGTTGAAAGAAGAGTCCAAAGTAAGTTTAAATTATTGAGTTTGTTGAAAGTAGTTGATAAAAAGGGTGTGTGAGAGGGGAGAAGAAAAATATAAGATCTTAATAAGATTGAGATTGGTCACGTTAAGAAAAAAAAAATAAAAAAAAATAAAATAAAAAATAAAAAATAAAATAATTGAGGTTTCGATTTTGAAAAAAAAAAATTTCTAATAAGTTATTATTTTTTAAAAAACCCTTTCTTTTTTGAATATTTGAGAGATTGTATTAAGTAAAAAAAAATTAAAAGTTCTATAGTTTTTTGGTTGTAAAAGTTTGATTTTTGTTGATTTTTTCTAATTGTTTTTTTGTAATTGTTTAATTGTGTTTTTTTTTGAAATTGTTTCCCTTTGCTTTTTTTTTTTTTGCTCTCTCTTAGTGCCCAGTGATAAACTTGAGAAAGATAACAAAAGAGTATGTAAAAACAAAAGTCACGATCAAAATAAACACAATATCAAGAACAATAAAAACTTTGGAGTTCATTAACGAAAAAAGGTTTCAACAAAAAGGATTGATTGAAGGGCAAAAAAGTTTGAAATTTTTTTTTTTTTTGCCAAGGGCGAAAAGCAAAAACAAAAAAGAAAACAAAAAAGAAAAGTGATTGCTTTTATATGAGATCCGAACCTGATACCCCGATTTCAATAAGTCTTTCTTTCTTGTTTGAAAATTTGAAAATTTGAAATTTGTGATAGTAGAAACAAATTTATAAAGGATTTGATTTTTGATTTATTTATTTGTTTTGTGTATTGAATTCGAAATCAAGACTTGTAATCAAGATATGTCGTCACGATGAATTACAAAAACCACAATCCAACACCTCCTGTTGAGATTTTCCAAGAGATTTTTAAACTTTGATCAATTATAATTTGAATTTCAAACAACAAATGTTCAACTCGAACCAAAGGTTTTAACAATTCTATAACAGTTCAGAAAAAAAAAAGAAAGAAAGAAAGAAAGAAAGAAAGAAAAAAAGTACTTTTTTTAGGAGAAAACTTTATTTGTATTTATGTTGATATTTTTTTGATTTTTTGTATTTTTAGGAAGTCATGCAGCTTTATTTTTGAAAAGCTTCAAAGAAAAGGGCGAAAAAATAGTAGATACATTTCAATATTGATTTGGCGTTCACCTTCTTCTAAATATTTAAGGGAAAATTTTTGATTAGAAAAACAATAGAGAAAAATAAGAAGAATGAAAGCCAACCATCCTTTGCTTTGAAGCTTTTCAAAAATAAAGCGGCATGACTTCCTAAAAATACAAAAAGTCAAAAAAATATCAACACAAGCACAAATAAAGCTTTCTCCTAAAATTGGATATTCCATCCTTATTTTAGAGCTCATTCATCAAAGAGTCAAGAATTGTTTGCAATGTTGCATTTCCAGGTGTGGGTTCTTCATCGTTTGGTGGAACTTCTTGTGGCACATTCAGAGTTAAATCGGGAGAGTGAGGATGAGTGTATGGGGAAATGTGAGAGGAAAATGGGTTTCCTTGTGGTAACATTTCTTCAAAATTTGTGCCAGTATTATCAACATTATCCTTTGATTTCTCTTGTTCTTCTTGTTGTTGTAGAATTAAAATCGTTTCATTTGAAGACGAATAGGGATCAGTACTTATGGAAGTATGAGTTGTGTTTGATGATGGGGCTTCCTGTTCCTTCTCTTGTTCCTCTTGTTGATCCACTTCTTGTTCACCTTCTTGTTGTTGCTCTTGTGGAATTGAATTTGTTTTATTTGAAGATGGAGGAGCAGGAGTTTCATTACCTCCTTGAGAATTTGGGGTAGCATCAGTCTTTTGTTTCTTTGATTTCTTTTGTTTCTTTGGTTTCTTTTGTTTCTCCTCTATTTTTCTCTTTTGGATTTCCCCTTTATTTTTTCTCCGCCCATCAGAGTCAAATTTCAAATCAACTAAAGAAGTCAAAAAAAAAAAAAAGAGTTGAAAGAGATTATAAAAATGAAAGTTAAATAATACCATTTTGACTAAAAAGTATGTTACGATCTGGAAGGTAAAAACCAACCCGCATTTCCTTCTTAACACGCGCAAGAGAGACATTCAATTTCACTAACATTTGAATCAAGTTCCCATCTTTTTCGAGCTCATTTGATTTACTATTCTCGAAGGGAACAATAGAAAATATAGGAATAGGAACAGGATCTGTTTCGTTGTTCTTGTTTCCGAGTTTTGGAACTTTCCTTTTCTTTGCTTTACCTTTAAGCCCAATTGCTTGTGGATAAAAGCACATGGACTGATTGTCAACAATAAGACATGGCTTGTATGTCCCATTGAGGTCCCAAGTAGAACCTGTTTCGTTCCACTTGTTTCCGGGGTCAAAATATTTAGGATCCACAACAACTGGATATCCTGGAGTGAGATCTGTGAATTCCATCAGGTGCATAGTTTTGTCAGTGAAGACATTTTTGAATTCCTCTTGAAGTTCAGGTGCAGGGGCTCCTTTTTCTCGAACATAACGTCCCAAGTCTTGAAGAGTTTCACAATTGATATTGTCGGACATTCTCTTTTGTTTCTTGTTTTTCAGTTTTGCTTTCGGTTCGGTTGTTTTCTGAATCTTTTTTTGTTTTGTTTTTTTGTTCAAGTCCGACTTGTTGCCTTTTGGACTTTGTGTGTGAAGTCTGAATGCCCAATGAAAATGCCCCAGCAACTATTTTTTTTCGCCATGTTTTTTTGGCCATTTTTTTTCGCGATCGATTTTTTGTCCGTTGTGGGAAAAACCAGAAAAAGTTTGCCAAACAACACGTTCTGCTGAAAAGTTGAACAAAATGGAAAAAAAAAACAAAAAAAAAAAAAACATGGCCGAAAAAACATGGCGAAAAAGGAAAAACAAAAAAAAAAACAAAAAGTCAACACACGTGGTTTTTTCATAAAGCAATGAATCGAATTGCTTTTATAATTGAGTTGAATCAAATCAATAATTAATTAAGGAAACAAAAGTGAGAATTAATGATTCAATCGTTGTTCCAAATGATTCCTGAGGTTCTATTCCATATAATAACTTGGAGAAAAGGCAGTGTTGGGGTGCCTTTTGAGATTTGTTTGGCACTTTTTTTTGATATTGATAGAATTAATTCTACAATTAATTGTTCTGTTTTGTTTTCCCCCAAATAATTAATCGTTTGTGATAGTTTTGAGATTGTAACCTTTGTGTTAAGATTGTAAAGTGAGTTGAAAAGTAAGAGAGTTTGTTTGTTTGTTTCAAGAGTTTTGTATTTTCTATTTTGTTTTTTGTAAAAAAAATTTTTTTTTTTTTTCAAGGGGTGAAATTGTTCGCTTTACAATAAACCTTTTATAAACTTATAACTTTCTAAACTCAACATCAATCTATAATACTAGAATATATACTCAAATTGTTAACTCTAATTAATTGTCCATCGAACCGAATAGATCTCTTTTGATATTTTAATGTTGAACATTATTGAGTTTTGAAAAAGATCCCTTCATTTTTTTGGAAATTTGGCACTTTTGATTTTTGATTTTTACCTCTTTCTCTCTTTAATTCTACCTATCCTTATTGTAGTATAATACTAACAACATCCTTTTATTTCTTTATTTCTTTTTAAAAAATAGGAAACAATTGTGTTGAATGTCTAAAAACTTTCTTTCTTGTAATTTTCGGTATGTGTTGCAACGAAATGGAGTAAACCCTCGTGGTTATCACAATGGAAGTGCAAACTTAAGGTTACACTCAGGAATGAAAGTAACAGAATTACCTCCAAATAATGGTTCATTATTTATGAACTTATTAGGATATAGAAGAACAGCAGGATTAGGTTTCTTTACTACTGTTTTTTTTTCTTTATGCATTATTATTTCTCTTCTTCTTACTTTCCTTCTTTGTAATTGCATAAATAATAACTTTTCTTTTTTTTATTCTAATGGAGAAGGTAGAGGAAGATCTCTTGTTAATGCAAATAGTTGGGATAAAAGAATGAAACATACTTCATCAATTGAAGCTGAGGAGATTTTAGGATCTGATACAAATGAAGGATTATCAAATATTAAATCAAATCCTTCTTCATTAGGAGATATTTCAAATGGTAAAACAGGAGATCATGAATGGACATTCTCTAATCACATTAGAAATGTTGCAGTTATTGCTCATGTTGATCATGGGAAGACTACCCTTGTTGAAAAACTTTTAAAAGAAAGTGGAGCTGATAAAGGAACAGGAAGATTAGATGCTGGTGCACTTGAATCAGAAAGAGGAATTACAATTGTAGCAAAATGTACAGGATTAGTTCATAATGGAGTTAATTTAAATATTGTTGATACCCCAGGACATGCCGATTTTGGTGGTGAAGTAGAGCGTGTTTTAGGAATGGTTGATTCAGTAATTCTATTAGTTGATTCAGTTGAAGGACCCATGACTCAAACTAAATTTGTATTAACAAAAGCTTTACAAAGAGGACTTAAACCTTTAGTCGTTTTAACAAAAGTTGATCGTGAAGGTGCAAGAGTTGATCAAGTTGAATCAGATATTTTCGATCTATTTGCAAATTTAAATGCTACTGAAGAACAATTAGATTTCCCAACTATTTATGCTTCTGCAAAAGATGGATGGGCAGTTAGAGATTTAAAAAAGGAAAAGAGAGAAAATATGAAACCATTATTAGATTTCCTTCTTAATTATGTCCCTCCTCCAGCAGTTTTATCATCTGCTCCATTCTCAATGTTAGTTACAATGCTTTCATATGATAAATTCCTTGGAAGATTATTAACTGGAAGAGTGAGATCAGGTTCAGTTAAAGTTGGTGATCCAGTTCATGCTTTATCTTATAATGGACAATCAATTGAAGTTGGAAAGATTACTAAAATTTTAAAGAGAAAAGGACTTGCTGATATTGAATTAAAAGAGGCTGGTGCTGGTGATATTGTAACAATTGCAGGACTTTCAAAAGCAACAGTAACAGATACTGTTTCCCATCCATCACATAATGTTTTTTTTTTTATTTTTTTTTTTTTTTTTTTTTTTTTTTTTTTTTTTTTTTTTTTTTTTTTTTTTTTTTTTTTTTTTATTTTATTTTATTTTATTTTATTTTATTTTATTTATTTTAAAAAAAAAAAATGAATCCATAAATAATTTTCCTTATTCTTTTTTTTTAATTAAAATTAGGACCCAATTTCTACCCATCCAATTGATCCACCAACAATTTCTATGTCATTTACAATTAATGATTCTCCCCTTTGTGGAAGAAGTGGTTCAAAAATGAGTTCTCAACAATTAAAAGAAAGATTATATCAAGAATTAGAAAATAATGTTTCAATTAAAGTTTTGAGAAGCAAAGTTCGTTTTTCTTTTTTCTTTTCTTTTTCTTTTCTTTTCTTTTCTTTTCTTTTCTTTTCTTTCTTTATTTTGCATTAATTAATTTCCATTGTTTAAATTTCTGGAAATTAGGAAAGAGCTGATGAATATGAAGTTCAAGGACGAGGAGAAATGCAACTTGGTGTTTTAATTGAAAATATGAGAAGAGAAGGTTTTGAATTATCTATTTCTCCTCCCAAAGTAGTTTGTAAAGAGGAAGATGGAAAAACTTTTGAACCTTTAGAAGAAGTTTTTGTTGAAGTTGATCAAGCTCATGTTGGATCTGTTATTGAAAAAGTATTTCCTAAATTTTTCTTTCATTTTTTTCCTTTCTTTTCTTTCTTTTTCTTTTTTTTTTTTAAAGAAATAAAATAAAAATTAGTTAAGCATTAGAAAAGGTGAAATGATTGAAATGAAACCAGTTGAAGGAAATAAAGTTAAATTACAATTTTTGGTTCCATCAAGAGGATTGATTGGTTATAGAGCTGAATTTCAAATTGATACACATGGAAGTGGAGTTTTAAATCGAATTTTCCATTCTTATATCCCTTTTAAAGGTCAATTAGACAAGGTTTATTTCCATCTCTTTTTTTTTATTTTCAGTTTTTCATCAATTTTTTCAAATAAATAAATAAATAAATTAAATTAAATTAATAGATTAAGAAAGGAGCAATTATCTCATCTGAAAAAGGAAAGGCATCAGCTTATGCTCTTGAGATGCTTGAACCAAGAGGTCAATTATTCATTAAACCTGGAACTGATGTTTATCCTGGAATGATTATTGGTGAACATAATAGAGATAATGACCTTGATGTTAACCCAACTAAAGAAAGAAAAGTCTCCAATGTCAGAACATTAGAAAGAGATGATACAACTCATTTAACACCTCCAAAAACATTTTCATTAGAAGAAGCATTATGTTATATTGGAGCTGATGAGATTGTTGAAGTTACACCTGCCTCAATTATTTTAAGAAAAAGAGTATTAGATCCAGATGCAAGAAAAAGAATGCTTAGAAATCTTAGAAACTCATAGAATTTTTGTTTTTTAATTTTAATTTTAATTTTAATTTTGTTATTTGTTTTTTTCCTTTGATGATTTTGTGATTTGTTTTTTGATCTGTTCATAAAACTTTTATGTTTATTGGCTGAAATAGTAAATACAATTTGAAATTTTCTTGTTCTCTTTTTGCAAATTTCTTTCCTCCTCCTTCTTTCCTCCTCCTTCTTTCTCCTCTTCTTTCTATTTTTCCATAATAATAATTGTTTTTTTATTAGCTTTGATTTTGATATTCATTTGCCATTGAAGTTAGTTTTGCGATATCCATTATTACAACAGGATTCTTTACGTATTCACGTGTTAACTTTCCTCTTGGTGTATCATCTCTTTCATAAGGAATTGATTTAAGAGCAACAATTTGTCTAACTTGATTTGCAATTAGTTTAAATTTTTCAAAATTCACCATTCCATTAATAAATGTCTTATTTCCATCATGAGTAAATAATAAATCTTTCAAGTATACAGCTATTTAATAACAATTATTATTGAGATTTTATTTCATTTATTAAAATCATTATTTTGAAAAAGAAAAGAAAAAGAAAAGAAAGGAAATTTTACGTAAAACAGGAATAATGGGTGGATGACTTGTAAGCATTTTTTCTCGATAATTCTTCATATTTTGAGAAGGTGACATTAATTCTTCAAGTCCATGAAGTACTTCCATACACTTTGATGATACCCCCTTTTGAATTAAATTGTTTTAATTTTCTTATTTTTTCTTTTTCTTTTTCTTTTTTTTTTTCTTTTTCTTTTTCTTTTTCTTTTTTCTTAAATATTTAAGAAAAAAATCATACAGCCCAAGAACTTTTTAATTTTTGAACACAAGCAAGATTTAGTCCTCCTATGATCGAAAAAGTTGAAAAGTAATTGTTGGAATCTCGACATATCTATTTGAGTTTTCATTTTCAAAAAAAAGAAAAGTAAAAAGTAAAAAATGAAAAAGAAAATATAAATAGGAACCTTGGCTATTTTAATAAATGTATCAAGAATTTGAGTTCTTTTTTTCAAATCTTTTTCTAAACACAACTCAGTTGCAACCCAAAAACTTTCCTAAATTTTTGAAATGATATTATAGAATTGCTAAATGTTTAGAAAAAAAGAAAAAGGAAATTATACAATTTCAAATCTCTTAATAAATAAATCTAAATTGGGGAACATTTCAGGATCCTTTGTTAAAACATTATTGACATATTCTACAGGTTGAATGTGTTGAAATAATTCATAATTCCATAAATTTAATTGGTTAGCAATATCATTTGTTTGGAGGATTAAAAATTGACTTTGTCTGCCTTGAATTGAAGTAACAAGTGTTCTCAAGTTTCGATAAGATTGTAGCTAATATTAAATGTTTTTTTTAAAAAAGAGAAGAAAAAAAAGAAAAAGAAGAAAGAAGATAGAAAGAAAAAAAAAACTTGTGAGAGCATAGATTCTTCTAAAGATTGACATTCTTGAATAAATCCATGACTTTTAATTAAATCATTAAATTCCAATAATTTAGATAAAAGGGAAGCATTATTATGAAAGTCATGCCAATAATTTTCAACCCACCATTTCATAACAGCAATAACCCTATTTATTAGTTATTAGTTTTGAATTTTTACTCGCAAGAAAGAGAAGAAGCCTTTTGAAAATTACTTTCTTTGAATAGGTTTTTGCCAAGTTTCAAAATATTCTTTTTCTTCAGGAGTTGGAGAAGCAGGAGATTGAATCATATATCGAAGATACAATTGTTCAAAAAAATTTAAGGATTGAGTGAAAAAACGATGCGTTAAAAGGACACAATCCACATATCGAGTTTCTGGAAATTAAAAATTCAATTTGATTTTTTTTTTTAAAAAAAAAATAAATGAAGAAGAAAAAAAAAAAAAAAATACCTTGTCTATTTTCATCCGCTAATTTCTCAACTAATTTTTCAATTGTTCCTGCAACAACTTGAGCACTATAATAAAATAATATTTTCTTGTTATTTGATTTTGAAGAAGTCAATTTTTAATAAATAACCTCTCATTTTCAAGATCTAATATTAATACATCCTTTCCATCTTCACTCCAATATACAGTTCTTATTTCATTATTATTATTATTATCTTTTGAAGCAGATCTTGGTTTTCCTAAGCTTTTTGGGCAAAGGGAAACTTCTTTTATCTTCAATTCTCCTACAAGGATTTGAGAATCAATTATTTCACCCATTGAAACATCCACTGGTGTTGTTCCACTTAATTGTTCACATTCTCTTAAAAGATACTAATTGAATTATTTTAAATTGATTTGGGAAATTTAATATCTTTGTTTCAAATTTAAATTTGAATCAAATGAAAAAAAAAAAAAAAGATTTCTTGAAATATCCCACCTCTTCAAACTTCATGAACCTTTTTTGAACAACATAACGAAGTAACTCACCACATGACATATCTTTAGGAACCTTTTTGAATTTGTATTGGTTTTTTATAAAAAAGAAAAAAAAAAAAAAAAATTGAAAATTACCTCCACACTTGTTTTTAATTTATCTGGAAGATTTACACGAAGTACAATATGTTCTGATGAAGAAGGAGAAGAAGCTGCTCGTTGTCTTCGAGATCCTTCTCCCTATATTGAATTTAAATAAAATTATTTAAATTGACCATTAATTAATTATCAAATAAATAAGAAATCAAACAGTTGGGAGAAGAAGAGTTCTTTTAACTGGAAGTTTTTCAAGTGTTTGAGGCACTGTATCTTGAGATCTTTTTTTTTTTTTTTTGATTGTTTTTGAGATAAGTTAATTTTTTTTCCTTCTTTTTTTTGAAAATGTACTCTTCATTTGCAACTTCCTTTAATTTTCCTAAGAAGTCATCTCCAGGTAAATTTAACTTTTGGAAATTTTCAATACTTAATGAAATTGATAATGGTCTTTGTTTCTAATGAATAATTAATTAGATTTTGTTTTATTATTTTTTTAAAAAAAAAAAATTGAAAAAAGAAAAGAATACCATTCCTCCATTACTGTGGTTGTCTTTGTTTTGATCATCCACAATATTATTCGTTTTGAATTCCTTTGCTTCAGAGATTGAAATTGAAGGGACATCCCATTCTTCATTTTGGTCTGCCTATAAAATATTTTTTTAATTTTGATTAAACTTTCAGAAATTGTCAATTAAAATCATACTTTTGAAATTCCAAAAGTTGATGAATGAGATTCTGCATCAATTGCTGTAAATTCTTTTTGCTTATATTTGATCGAACTTTGTCGTTTAGAAGGGGGAAGAAGGAGACTTGTTGATCTTTGCATTGCTGAATTAATATTATTGGATTAAATAAATTATTTGGAATAAAGTAAATTAAGAAAAATTACATCCTCCATCAAATGATGGTTTTCTAAGAAAAGTATTTTCTGAATCCTTTGAAGAGTAAAAAAAAAAAAAAAAGATAAGTTGAATTTAATGAATGAATTTAACAAAAAAAAAAAAAAAAAAAAAAAAAAAAAAAAAAAAAAAAAAAAAAAAAAAAAAAAAAAAAAAGAAAAGAAAAGAAAAAAAAAAACCGATGAGACAACGAAAAAAAGTTTTGAAAGTTCATTATCTTCAGTGACAGTTTGTAAAATATCATTTAAAGAAATACTATCCCTCTCTGATTCAAGACATCGATTTCCTGAAGCCTAAAAAACAATTTAGGATTAATTTAAATTGATTCAATAAAAAAAAAGGAAAGAAAAAAGAAAAAATACCTGAAGTAAATCTGCACAAACATATTCCAAAGTACTAGTCAAAAAAATTGCAGCAGTCATAGTATTTTTTGGATGTCGATCAGTTAAAAGTTTTCTTATTTCTTGAATTGGAAAAACTAATCCAGTTTTTTGAAGTCTAAAAAAAAAGAAAAAAGAAAAAAAAAGAAGATCGAGTAAAGAAGTTAATGATTTTCATTTTAACATCTTTGAAAATAAAATTAAAATAAAGTACCCTTCACTTTCATTTGAGATTTCTTGAAAAGATTGAACAGCTTCATGAGCTTCTTGAATTGCCCATTGTGCCATTGCTGGTTGTAATGTTGCTCTAACAATTTGCTCAATTAAAACTGTTGAAATCTCAATCAGATGTTCAGTCTCAGAGACAGCATTTAAAATATAGTACAATACAAGATCAATTTTTACATTGACGAATTCTGCTCCCTTTTTATTTTTATTTTTTATTTTTATTTTAAATTGTCCATCAAATCAATGAAATGAAAAGATAAAATATAAATGAATCTAAATCAATGAAAATAAAAGAATCAAACCTGTTCAGTTATTGTGATTCCAGGATTGACTTGGGAAGCAATCTCTTTTATTGGCGATAAGAAAAACGGCGAATGACCGCCCATACTTCAGCTCTAAGGATATATATAATCTATTACTATATTGTAAATTTATTAGAAACATTGAATTCAAACTCAAATTATAATATCAAAGAACTGATAACATCTGTTTATAACAAACAAACAAACAACAATAAAGAACAATCCTTTTTGAAATTTTGCAATAACCAAAAGTTATCTTCTAACAAAAACAACAAAAATATACACTATTAAGTCAGAATGAGCTCAAGAATTCAAATAAATGGATAAAAATAAGAAAATAATTAATAAAATTCAATGAAATACAATGAGTTTTAAAACTGGTTTAATATTGTTTTGTTTTGTTCGAAAAAAAAAAAAGATCCTTTTATTTATTTACTGAAATTAAAAAAAAATATTAAAAAACAAAATTAAATCAAAATTAAATCAAAATTAAATCAAAATTAAAAAACGATAGGTTCTCTGAATAAATGAATCTCAATTACTAAGTTGAATTATTTATTATAATAGTTTGATTTGAAGAGTTTTATAATTATTGTTGTTAGAAAGTTCATAAGTTTTTTTGGAAAAAAGTCAATTTTTTTTTTTTTTTCCCTAAGTTTTTCTTTTGAACTCCTCCTTCCTCTCTCTTCTCGAATAACAAAAGAACAAAACCTATAAACTCATAAAAATGTTATAAAATGTTTGTAAATGTAGAAACTATTTGGAATAATTTAACAATTCATTCTTTTATTGAGTTATTGCTCACTCTTTTTTCAATTGAGCAGTTGATTATGGGTCTTTTTTCTTATCTAAAGAAATTCTGAAATTATAATGGTTCTCATATCTAATTTAAATATCTAATTTAAATATCTAAAAGATTTAAAAGAACCAATTTAAAAGAATGAATTGTTAAAAGTTCTTTGAATCTTTTAGATATCCAATTTACCCTCAATATCTGTTTGAATTATACTCTTTTTTTGAGGAATATCTTCTTTCAAAAATCAATTTTTAACAACACCTTTAAATAATATCTTTTTTAAAAATAGGTTTTTTCTGGATCTATGATACTTAAACAATGACCATTTGTTGTTTTTATTAGAATGTTTAAGAAAGCTTTGGATCCTACTCTATTTTCAAAACATTTTTCACTCAGTTTATCAAAAGCAAAATATGGAGTGCCCCTCAAAATCAATATCGAAATTAATCTCATTAACCATGGACGGAGAAGATGGGATAAAAGTTGACGAATTTTATATATAACATCACGAACAGATAACATAAGGAAACGGTTTCTCTTCTTCAGAAACAAAACCCAATCTCGATTCCTTTTCAAAATGGCTTCCTCTCCTGATATTTTGAATCGTACTGGATTAAAAATCTGGATTTTAGGTCCTTTGCAGCTTCAAATTGTTAGTTTTTGATCTTACTTTGTGATCGCAAATCATCTTTGTTAGTATTAAAAGTGTGATCATTAACTTCCAAGGAATCTTTTCAAAAAAAAATTAGCAATTTGAATGAAAAATGTCAACAAACTCAATGGAATTTTGGTGGACCTTTGATGTTGCAATGTGTGTTTGTTTGTTTGTTTATTTTCTGTTAGAGAGACCCATGTTCCTTCCCCATGACTTCCCCCACGTTCTCTTATCCTTATCTCATTCAAAGATTCAAAGTGTTCGCATTCTCATAATAATAAACAACAAATTCATCTTGACATTTTCACCTGATTTTGAAAAAACTATCTATTTCTTTATCCCTGAATTCAATCGAAATTACATTGTAAAGCAAATAAAGAAAACATTTTTTTACATCAAAAATAAACAACACCCAACGAATGTTACAGATAAGATGATAAACATTTGAAAATTTTTTGACTGAATTCTTTTTTGTTTTTTCTTTTTTTTTTCTTTGATTTCTTTGATTTGTTTTGAATTTGTTATTTTGTTGTTGAAGTTCTTGATGGATTGTATAAATTGTTAAGTTTGTGTTATAATGTTTTATAATGTTGAAAACAAGAGAAAATCAAAGAAAATGAAGCTTTTTTAATTATGTCTGGGTTTTTTTTGTCGAGAGTTATTGCCGAATAAATCTGAAAAATGCCGGATTAAATCACGATTCGAGATCCCAGGAAAAAGAACAGAAAAAGAAAAAGAAAAAAAGAAAAAAAGAAAAAATGGGGATTCGGAACAACTTTTTTCCTATCAGGCCATTTTATTTGTTATGGGAGCCGAAAAAGTATAAATACTTCGAACTTTTGTTTTTTTCCACAAAAAAAAAAAAAATTTAAACTTGAACCTTTTTTTTTAAAAATGAATACGGTTATTCTTATTCTCTTTCTTTTATTGATTCAACTTTCTCTTATTTGATTCATTCAATCTTTATTGTTCTTCTTTCTTTCTTATTTATTGTTTT
>Ga0209960_1003554_pt1 | contig 13226 bp, 11 predicted proteins | sample ThiBiot_500_plan_2_FD_183947 | JGI IMG/M metagenome (GOLD analysis project Ga0209960, IMG submission 183947) | Wastewater bioreactor microbial communities from Cape Town, South Africa - Thiocy_expt_500_plan (SPAdes) | ecosystem: Engineered > Bioreactor > Thiocyanate-remediating >... | reverse complement strand
AAACCTTTCAATAAAAACATTTAGGTTCTAATTAGATTATTTCTATTCATTATTCCAATCTATGGACTATTATCCTTTCCTTCATTTTTCTCCTCTAGAATGGTTCTTCAAAGAGCACCACTTCAAGCATACATCTTTGGAAAGTCAGACACTTTTGCAAAGTTATCAATTTTATTGAATGGACGAGTTATTGGTTCTGGGAGTGCTGATTCAAATGGAAAGTTTAGATTAGGAATACCACCTCAAGAAGCTGGAGGGCCTCATAAAGTTTCTGTTTTAAATTCTTTAAACACTAGAGAAAGGGTCGACTTTGTTGATGTTTATTTCGGAGATGTTTGGCTTTGCTCTGGTCAATCGAATATGGTGATGAATACTTTTATGATTTATAATGCGACTGAAGAAATTGAAGATTCAATAAATTATCCAGAGATTCGAATTTTTGCTGTCAAAATGAACACGAGTATTGATCCTCTTGATGATGTTAAAAGTCTTATCCCTGGACAATGGCAACTCTCATCTCCCTCGTCCATTGGAAAACCAACAATAAAATCTTATTTCTCTGCTATTTGTTATTTATTTGGAAAGGAAAATTATAAAAAAACTAAAATTCCAACTGGTCTGATTTCAAGTGCATGGGGTGGAACAAGAATTCAAGCATGGAGTTCTCAAGAATCTTTAGCCAACTGTAGATCAGTACCTGCTAAACCAAATTTAACTATTGTACTTGAGGATACTCCCACTATTCTTGATCAACTTGATCAACCTCAGACACTTGATCCTAATACTGAAAGTGTCCTCTTTAATGCAATGATTTATCCACTTTTTGGTTTATCTTTGAAAGGCATTATTTGGTATCAAGGGGAAACAAATACAAGAGAACCAAAATTTTATCGTTGTCAATTCAAAGAAATGATTTTGGACTACAGAGCAAGATTTGGAAATGATAAACTTCCATTTTATTTTGTTCAATTGGCTCCATTTAGTAGCCAATTATTACCTGAATTTCGTATTGGAGTTGGAATGGCAACTGCAATTGATACTTGGGATCCTGATTCAATTTATGGTGAGGTTCATCCAAGAAACAAACAAGTTTTTTTTTTTTTCTTTGCTTTTTTTAAATTCATGATTAAATTCAAAAATTCAAAAATTCAAAAAAAAAAAAAAATAAAATAAAATAAAATAAAGACTCCAGCACTCCGCTTATCTCTTCTTGCACAATACTTTGATTATGGATTAAATGTTGACCCTTTTGGACCAATGTTATCAACAATGTCAACAAAAAAATCAGGTTCAAACTGGAAAACAACATTAAGATTCAAATTTAGATTTATTGTAAGTTCTGAAATCAATTCACTTTTTTTTTTTAGAAAAAAGAAAAGAAAAATCAAATAAATAAAAGGGAACAACACTTCATTTATCTGGCACAGAAAATTGTACCACTTGTTGTAAAAATTCTCCCTTTGAAATTCAAACTCAAAAGATATGGAAATTAACGAAAGCATCAGTAACAGAAAATCTTGTTCTTCTCTCAACTCCAAAAACAGATGGAAAACCTACTGGCGTTCGCTATGCTTGGATTGATATACCACAATGTGGTTTGTATGATAGCAACAATTTAGTTACTCCACCTTTTGTAAAATATTTTTAGAGAAAAAAATTTTGATTTTTGTTGTATAAAAATTAGAAAGAAATCAGAAAAGCTCTTTGTTATCTTTATCCTATCACCAATTCACATTATTTTCTGAATTCATAAGGAGGAAATTATATCCAAAATATATCACAAAAAACAAAGATTCGAATTCAAAGATCACTAGTTCAAATTTTGAAGTTCAAATTTGAAAAGGAGAATGTCCAAAAATTACAATGGGAAGATTTGAAGGAAGATCACTAGATTTGAAGTTAAACTTTGAAATGATTCTCAAAAATAAATGATAACTCTAATGCATCCAAAAAGAAATAAATTGATTTTTAATAGATTTTGAATTCCTTGTTTTTGAAATCTAAATAACAATCTGAAAGCAGAACTATCATTGAATAAATAGAAATGGCATCCTTATCTTGAAATATAAATATCATTTTAGAAAAATTTGATATTTTAATAATAATAAGAAATTAAAATAAAAACAAATAAAAGATTTACCAGCCAATCCAAGTTGTATCCTCAATTGAAGTCTTGTTTCATTTGGATTTTGTTCAAATGATTCTATTAATTTAACAATCTTTCCACAATTCTTTTTTGTTTCTTGAAATTCTTCTTCAGTTTCCCAATCTTCATCCCATTCATTGATTTCCATTTTTTCTCTTTCTCTTGCCCAATCAAGACCAGTTTTTGCCTCATCGTTATCTTTTTTATTGATATCTATTTCTCTTCCACATACTAACATATATTTCACTATTTCAATATGTCCATTATAACAAGCAATTGAAAAAGGTGTTTCCTCATCATTTGTAGCTTTATTGATATCAACTCTATTATCATTCAATAATAATTTCACAATTTCAATCTGTCCTTCTTGACAAGCAATCAAAAGTGGTGTCCAACTATCATTTCTTGCTTTATTGAAATCAATTCTATTATCATTTAATAATAATTTCACAACTTCTAGATGTCCATCTTGACAAGCAATATAAAAAGGTGTTGCACCAGAATTATTAACTTGGTTGATATCAATTCTTTTATCATTTAAGAATAGTTTCTCTATTTCAATATGTCTATAATAACAAACAATAAAAAAAGGTGTTGCACCATTATTCATTGCTTTATTAATATCAACTCTTTCATCCTTTAATAATAATTTCACAACTTCAATATGTCCATTTTGGCATGCAATAAAAAAAGGTGTTGCACCAGTATTCCTTGCTTTATTGAAATCAATCCTATTATTATTTAATAAGAAGTCTACAATTTCAAATTGTCCAAATTCACAAGCAATATAAAAAGGTGTGCAACCATAATTATTAGTTGGTTTATTAATATCTATTCTACTATCATTTAATAATAATTTTACAATTTCGATGCATCCTATTTCACAGGCAATAAAAAAAGGTGTTGCACCACCATCTTCTTCTTTATTAATGTCAACTCTATTATCATTTACTAATAATTTCACAATTTCTATATATCCTTCTTGACAAGCAATATAAAATGGTGTGACTCCTTCATCATTTGTTGCTTTATTAACATCAATTATATTATCATTCAATAATAATTTCACAATATCAATATGTCCTTCTTGACAAGTAATATAAAATGGTGTTGCTCCATTAATTCTTGCTTTATTAACATCAGCTCTATTATAATTTAATAATTTCACAATATCAATATATCCTTCTTGACAAGCAATATAAAATGGTGTTGAACCATCATTTGTTGCTTTATTGATATCAACAACTCTTACTAATAACTTTATAATTTCAATGTGTCCTTCTTGGCAAGCAATATACAAAGGGGTTGCTTCTTCTTTATTTCCTTTGTTGATATCAATTCGTTTATCATTTAATAATAACTTCACAATATCAATATGTCCTTCTTGGCAAGCAATATAAAAAGGTGTTCTCTCCAATTCAGAATCTTGCCAATTAGTGTTAATTTGCGAGTTTCGAAGTAATTTCATAACTTCTTCAACATTTCCATCCCAACAGGCTCTCCATAGCCGTTCTTCCATCTACTTCCTCTTTTTTTTTTTTTTTTTTTTTTTTTTTTTTTTTTTTTTTTTTTTTTTTTTTTTTTTTTTTGAAATCATTTCTTTTGTTTTTCAAGTGAAGATAAAGAACTTTTCTAAAGATTCTAAGACAAAGATATGCATAGATAGATTTGAAGTTCAACTTTGAAATGATTCTCAACCCGAATGAAGATTAAAAATATCCAAAAAGATAAAAATAAAAAAAGAAGAAAATGTTTTCTAATGGATTTTCAATTCTTTTTTCTTGAAATCTAAATAACAATCTGAAAGCAGAACGATAATTGAATGAATAGAAACAGCATCCTTGTCTTGAAATATAATTTGATATTTAAAATGAAATAATTGAAGAAAATAAGAAATTAAAAATAAAAATAAAATTATAAAAAAGATTTACCAGCCAATCCAAGTTGTATCCTCAATTTTGTTCTTGTTTCATTTGGATTTCTTTCAAATGATTCTAATAATTCAACAATCTGTCCACAATTCCTTTTTCTTTCTTGAAATTTTTCTTCACTCACTTCAGTTTTTTCTCTTTCTCTTGCCCAATAAAGACCAGTTTTTCCATTACCTTCTTCTTGATTGATATTTATTTCTCTTCCACTTGCTAACATATATTTCACTATTTCAATATCTCCATTATAACGGACAATTGAAAAAGGTGTTGCCCCTTCATAGCTTGCTTTATTGATATCAACTCTATTATCATTTAATAATAATTTCACTACTTCAATGTGTCCAAAAAAACAAGCATTATTAAAAGGTGTCCAACCTTTATTTGTTCCTTTATTAATATCAACTCTTTGATCATTTAATAGTAGTTTCACAATATCAATATATCTGTTATAACACGCAATATAAAATGGCGCTGTACCAGTATTCCTTGTTTTATTGACATCAATTCTATCATCATTTAATAATAACTTCACAATTTCAATATGTCCTTCTTGACAAGCAATATAAAAAGGCGTTACTCCACCATCTCTTGTTTTATTGAAATCATCAATTCTATTATCATTTAATAATAATTCTACAACTTCAGTATACCCATAATAACAAGCAGTATAAAAAGGTGTCTCTCCATTGGCTCTTGCTTTATTGATATCAATTCTTTGATCATTTAATAATAACTTCACAATTTCAACTTGTCCTTCTTGACAAGCAATATAAAAAGGTGTTTCGCCACCATCCAATATTATGTTAATATCAATTCTTTCATCATTTAATAATAACTTCACAATTTCAATATTTCCAAACTCACAAGCCATATAAAAGGGTGTTTCTTCATGATTATTCCTTGCTTTATTAATATCAACTCTTTGATCACTCAATAATAATTTCACAATTTCAACATGTTCACAATCACAAGCAACATAAAAAGGTGTTGCTAAGTATTGAGAATCTTGCCAATTGATGTTAATTTGTTCATTTTGAAGCAATTGCTTAACTTCTTCAATCCTTCCATCCCAACAGGCTTTCCATAGTTGTTCTTCCATCAGTTTTCAATGACACCTCTTATTTTTTTTTTTTTTTTTTTCGACAATGATTCAAAAGAGAGAAATAATCATAGCTTGGAAGAAGTGCAAAATTTGATTTATTTATTGAATGATTTGATTTGATGTGGTTTTTTTTTTTTTTTTTTATCTTCTATGATTTATTATATTATGAACAAAGTAAGAAAAGGAAAGAAAAAGAAGAATTTAAGCTTTAGGAGTTCCATTAGCATTGAGAAGTGAATGGTCTGATGAAAGGATTTGTGGTCCAGATCCTGGAACTGTGTGAAGAATGTATTTCAAAGCACCAGGGTTTGGAGTTAATCCAAAGGAGGAGTACCATTCAGGAAGGGAATCAGGAGTTGGTTTATTTTTATCTAAAACTGACATTGGATCAGAAAAGTATTCTGAAGCAGATTGATTTGGAGCTGATGGGAAGAAATGAAGAATTCCTTCGAGTAATTCAACTAAGTTTTCTTTTTGAACATATAAGACTGCATTTGGACCAGCGTCAAAAGTGTAAGCAGCTCTAATACCAGTCTTTGATTTTTCATTAAATTGTGTTACTAATTGAATAACTGAACGAGAGGTGTCATTGAGATAAAAAATGGGAGGGTAAGTATCAAGACAAACTGAATGGAATTGGTTACTATCTTGCATTGTGAGGAGGGCAAAATTTTGGAAATCTTTATCTACAATTGCTTTTTTCATTTGAAGCATTCTTTCTGGGACAATAACTTGTGCACGATGTTGGAGGAGGGGTGAAGTGGCAACAGTCCTTTGCATTCCAGCTGTACTGGAAGTTGCCTTCTTGTGAGAACTTGCAACGAGAACAAGAATATGTAAATCTGGCCAATGAGTTTCTTTTGCAACTTGGATTGCAATACTATCGAGTCCATCTTCTAATTTTCCCATCTCCCATTCAACAAAACCACCATATAAGCTCCTACAAGCACTACCAGATCCAACTCTAGCAACTCTTGATAATTCTGCAATTCTATCCTCTTTTCCTTCATCAACAAGTCCAAAGAGACATCCAAGAGCATAAGCTAAACATGCATAACCAGATGCAGAAGATGCGAGCCCTGCGGCAGTGGGGAAGTTATTATTTGAACAAATATGAACTTTATAATTTGCAATCCCTTTTGGATCTCCATGTAATAAAGCAAGTTCTCTCATTGCTGAAATACATTGTTTTAATCTAGCATTATCACCTTCTTCAACAGCACCATTTAACCATAAAGTATCTTCAACAAAATCTTTACTTGCAGCAACACTTGTTGTTGTTTTCAAATGGTCTTGACTAAGAGTAACACTATATTTTCAAAAGGAGAAAAAAAAGAAAAACAATTAGAAACAAAATAGATTTCTACATTCAATGCAAATTCAACAAGGTTCAATGGTCAACGAAAAGAAAAGAGAATGAGATCTTGAAATAATAAAGTCAAAAAAAAAAAAAAAGAAAATGAAAGAAGAAAACAATTACAACAACAAGAGAATTCAAATAAGAATCAATGAATGAGCTCTTCATTCGCATTCATTCATTCATTAAACATTCAATTTCATTCATTTTGAAATTGAAAGAATGACCCAAAAAAAAAAAAAAAAAAAAAAAAAAAAAAAAAAAAAAAAAAAAAAAATGAAAATGAAAAATTTCAAATAAGAGAATAAGGGTGAAGATTTATAAAAAATGAACCTTAATGAAGAGTTAGTAGGTAAGTTAAACTTGACGTTTCTCTTTCCCCAGTACTTAATGACTGCAATGTTGACTGGTGCTGTGCAAGTGATGCTGTGAACTTCCGCCATGGCTCGATTCTGATTCTTTTCTTATTTATTGGGTCGTATGATTTCCTTTCTTGTCTTCTCTTATTTATTTGATTGATCAACCAACCAACTTTCTTTATCCCTCTATCTCTGTCCCATTCAATCATATCACAATAACTGCTTCAAACACATCAACTCAACTTTAAACTCAACCTTAAACTCTACTTTGGTGTGTTTGTTGGAGGGAATCATCAAAACCCAGGTCTTGTCGAAACTTTGAATTGGAGATGAAATTAAGTGACTTTTGGTTTGAAAAAACAATTTTTGATTGTGAATTTATCTCTCACAAAACAATTTGAAAGAATCTTTGTAATGGAAAGAGAATTCAAAAGTGTTGATAACTTGCAAATCATCAAAAGATATCGAATATCAAAAAATTTTGTCCAAGATTTGTAAGCTTGAAAGTTTCAATCAATTGATAGATGAATGAAACTTGTAATTATAGTCAAAAGAAGTTCAAAAAAAAAATTAGACAAATAAATAAATAAAAAATATAAAAGAAGAATTGAATGGTCAAATAGCTGAATTGGGGGGGTAGAATTGAAGTGACTAAACATTAAAATTTCGATAACCCAACTCATCCGGACCATTCAATCTCCTCACTCTCTCCTATCTCTTATTTATAATCAGCTTGAATTGACTGTTGTTGTTATTATGGGATTTATTTGATTGAAATCAAAAAAAAAAAAAAAAAGGTGAAGAGTCAAAAGGAACTGAAGCAACGATCAATCCATTGACGAGAATCAAAGAGGTTATTCATTTTCATTTTACTTTACAAACAAAACTAAAAAAAATCATTTTTTCTTTAGATTCTTTTGTTTAGATTAGATCCAACAAATAATAAAATCATTGTTAGATTGAAGATGAAGAGCATTGGGCTGATGAGTGGAACATCAATGGATGGAATTGATGCTGCACTTTTAGAAACAGATGGAACACCTGAACTTCTCATAGAGATTGATGATTTTTCATTAAGTTACCATCCACTTTTCAAGATCCTTTTGAAATCAGTGGAGTTTGGAATTAGAAAATATAATGGAGATTTAGAGAAAGCGGAAACTAATTTTGTTAAAGATTTGAAAGAGTTTTTAGAATCTGAGTTTAAATTAAAAGAATCAAAAAGTAATGAAAAGGATGAAGTAATTGAAACTAAAATAAAAGAACTTAGAAAGTATTTGAATCCTAATGAACAAAAGGGAAATCAAAATGGAGGGGTAATATTGATTTTTTTAAAAAAATGATTAATTCACAATAATATTCAATTTTTTTTTAAAAAAAATCCTCCAATAGATTTTAATGAAAGATATAATTTCTCATTCAACTTCTCTTCATGCTCAAGTTGTTAAAGAATTGATTTCAAAACAAAATCTTAGTAGAGAAGAAATTGATGTCATTGGATATCATGGTCAAACAATGTTTCATCAACCAGATAAAAAGATTTCAATTATTGTAGGTGATGGTCAATTTCTTGCAGATGAATTGGGAATAGCAGTTATAAATGATTTTCGAAGTAATGATATTGCTCATGGAGGTCAAGGTGCACCTTTTGCACCAATTTATCATCAAGCATTAGGAATAAGAGATAATAAAATCCCTCTTGCTGTTTTAAATTGTGGAGGAATATCAAATATTACAATAATTAATTCAAAAGTTGTAACAGAATTGATAGGATTTGATACTGGACCAGGAAATGGACTCATTGATCAACTTGTATTTCAAAGAACGAAAGGAAAAGAAAATATGGATCAAGATGGAAAATATGGAGAAAAAGGCTCTGTAAATCAAATTGTTTTGGATAAGTTATTTGAAAAATCAATTCTAAAGAATGGTGAAAATTATTTTAAAGCACTTCCACCAAAGTCATTAGATTTTGGAGATATGAAACTTATTGATGAACTTGATTCACTTTCACTTGAAGATGCAGCTCGGACTTTGGAAGCATTTACAGCTGAAACAATTGTTAGATCATTATCTCTTGTTTCTGGACCAATTCCAAGATGTTGGGCTCTTGCAGGAGGTGGTTGGAATAATCCTGTTATTAAAAAGGAGTTAAAAGATAGATTACTTTTAGCAATTGAAGATCCTTTACAAGTGATGACAGCAGATGAAATTGGATGGAATGGTCGAGCCTTAGAAGCCCAAATCTTTTCTTATTTTGCTGTGAGAAGTCTTTTAAATCAACCTCTAAGTGTTCCTGGGACAACTCGAGTTTCACATCCAATCTCTGGTGGGAAATTATATTTACCAAGAACAGCTAAAACAAGTCAAAAAGTAATTCAACTTTTAGAAAAAAAATCCTAATGTTCATTTATTTTTTAAAAAAATTTTGGTCAACTTGTAATATTTGTAGAGCAAACCATTGGAATCAAATGTTGAAAAATAAAAATCAAAGAAAAATGAAATTTCTTTCTTTTTTTTTTCCAATTTCTTTATTGATTGATGATTTGTTTATTTCTTTATTTGAATATGAATATAAAAAAATGTTTAGGAAATGAAATGAAAGAAGAAGAAAAAGAGAGAAGAAACCTGCTGAAGCTAATTTCGATAAAATTTTTCAATTAAATATACTTACGGTTCATATTATAATGATTTTTTTTTTTTTTTGAAAAAAAGAAAGAAAAGAAAAGAAAAGAAAAGAAGAAAAAGAAAGTTAGATAAACTTCTTAACCAAATTTACAATCAAATCAAGTTTCATTGGTTTCGTGAAAAAGTCATCACAACCAAGATTTCTTGCTTCAATTTGATCTTCTTCAAGAGATCTTCCTGTCATCATTATAATATGAGTTCTCTTTTCTTTTTGTAAACTTTTTTCTAAGGTTCTAATAACTGATGTTGCTTCTAATCCGTTAATTGGTCCATCAACTTCAATATCCATGAAAATAAGTGGAATAGTGGGTTTTGAATTTTTCCAAATTTCAACTCCTTCTTCTGCTGATGGGATAATTGAAAATATTACTCCTAATTTCTCAAGTAATTTTGACATTACCATTTGGTTAATAGGATCATCTTCAACAACAAGGACTTGAATAGGTTCATCTTTCTTATTTTGAATCCCTTTATTCAAATTACTTGATATTCTATGAACTGTTCTCATTACTTTCTCTTCCATTGGTTGAATCAAGGGGTTTCCAAAATCTTGATCACTTAAAGGAGGAGTAGGTAATGAGGTTAAAGATGCTGAAGATGAACTAGGTGATTGAAGCTCAAGAAGTGAAGTCATAAACATTAAAAGCTTTAATGGTGCAACAGGTTTTGTTAGGATAGAGAATTCCTTTTGAAGTGAAGATTTATAAAGTTGATGAGTGATTGCTGAGAGACATGATAATGGTGAAAGTAGTACAACTTTCTTTCCAGAATCAAGTGTTGGTGGTTGATTAATTGTGAGACAATCCAAAATAGCATCAATTTTTTGAAAATCATTTGAGAGATCCACAATAAGAGCATCACACTTTTTAGCCTCTAAAAACTCATCAATTTTAATTAAATTTAATCCCCAAATCTCGAAATATTTTTGAAATTGATTAAATATAGTTTCATTTGAATACATTCCAAAAAGATAATCCGAATGATGTTTTGATGAATTTGGAGTGAAAGTTAAAAATGATTTGGAGATAGTTCCTGGAGGTAACGGTGTTAAAGGGATTTCAAACCAAAAAGTACTTCCTTTATTAACTTTACTTTCAACTCCAATTTTTCCTTTAAGAGAAGTTACAAAAGTTTTACAAATTGATAAACCAAGTCCTGAACCTTAAAAAGAAAAAGAATAGAAAAGAAAAGAAAAGAAAAAGAACAAGAACAAGAAAAAGAAAAAGAAAAAGAATTAAAGTAAATTGAATGACAAGAAAAATAAAATAACTACCTTGAGGTTTTTTGAAATTTGGTTTTGCTTGAACAAAAGGATTAAAAACATCTTCCAAAGACTCTTGTTCAATTCCCATTCCTGTATCTTTTATTTCAAATCTATAATAATGTTGATCCTTTCTTTGTTGTCTAGAAATATTGATTGTAATACTTCCAGTTTCTGTAAATTTTAATGCATTTCCAAGTATCTTTTTTTTTTTTTTTTGAACTTGAAACTTTGAAGATCAAAAAAAAGAAAAGAAAAAGAAAAAGAAAAAAAAAAAGAAAGAAAAAAGAAAAAGAAATAAATAAATAAAAAGAAAACAAAAAACAAAAAAGGGAAAAAAAGAAGGAAAAGAAAAAAGGAAAAAGGAAAAGAAAAATTACATTGACAAAAATTTCTTTTAAATGAAGTTGATCCCCCTCAACATCATAACCTTGTGGATCAGGTTGAAAATAGATAAATTGTTCAAGATTTTTAACATTAGCTAAAGATGAAACTGAATCAGAAATGTGTTGAACTAACTCACATAAACTAAATTTTTCTTTCCTAGAATCAAATTTTCCAGATTCAATCCGAACAATATCCAATATTTGAGTGATGATATCAAGAATTAATTCTCCACATGAATCTATTGTAGAAATATAAGCACTTTGTTCGTCATTAATTTTGGTTTGTTTTAAAAGTGTAACAGATGATAAAAGTCCATGAACAGGAGTTCTCAATTCATGAGACATCCTCGAAATAAAAACTGTTTTTGATTCACTTTTATTTTCAATAAACTTCAAATGTTTTTCTAATAATGAACTGTAAGCTAAAATTTCCGATTGAAAGAAATAGAAATAAATCACTGGAGACATTTGATTAAAAATAAATTCAAAGAGGAAAACATGGTACGTTTCATAAGTGAAATTAAGAGTCATTGTTTGTCCTAAAGATGTGTAGAAATAGTAAATTGAGAGGGAAATTGAAATGATCACAGTTTCTCTAATATATTTTCCTCTTCCATAATACATCACAATCATAGGCATATTTACAAAAGTAGATTTCAAAATAACGAAAAACCTAGGATATTGAGTAGGACTTTGAGCAAAGACAAGTGCTAAGTTTGTAAAAACGGTCAGAAATATAATTCCGTTGAAGATGGAGGATGTTGAGAAGATATCATATTTAATTGTTAATAATGTAGCAAATGAAACGATAGGTTTTATTGTTCCTCCAAGGAAAGTATATTCTTGCCATCCTAAATGAATTGAATGAATGAAAGAAATTGAAAATTGAAAATTTAAAAATTCTCCTTTCAAGAAAATTTCAAAGAAAGAAAAGTAACCTGTGATTATAAGATAAAGAGTCTGAGTAATAAAAGATATCAAAAATATAGAAATAAGAGTTTTCATTTGATACAAAGCCATAATCTCCTTCGGGTTTTTCTATTGTTAACCGTTAATCAATTCATTTTCCAAAGCAAAATTAATTAATCAAAAAATGTTAACTGCAATTAAAAATAAAAAAGAACAAAAAAAAAGTTACCATCAATTCCAAAGTTTCACCTTCACCAAATTCATCTGATTCTTGTAACTCTTGTAACTTCTGAAGTCCTTTATACTTTGACCTCAGACTCAGAGGGAAAAAGAACTCCATTCTATGAAAAGTTTTAAAAAATTAATTGTTCCAACAACAAAAAAAAAAAAAAAAAAAAAAAAAAAAAAAAAAACAATAAAAAAAAAAAAAAAAAAAAAAAAAAAAAGAAATCAAGACTTTGGGATATAGTGGATCATCAAATAAATCAAACACAAAGTATTTTGGGTACAAAATGTTTCATACTTAATGGAGGAAACAACAAGCTCTTTGATTTCTTAAGAAAAAAGTAAGCAGAAAAAAAAAATAAAGAATAAAAGATAATTCTTGACAAGAAATGATTTAAAATTTTTCACTTGACGTTCATAGAAAAAAAGAAAGGTAAATTGACAAGCAATTTCAAATGGTTTTGTCTTGCTACTCTTCAATGTTGATATTTAGGTGATTATCTTCAAAGGTCATTATCTTTGATAACTTCGAAAAAAAAAAAAATACTTTGACTATGACTATTCAATCCATTGGATTTTTCCAAAAGGTTCCAAAGATATGTCCAAGGATGTAGAATTGAGTTGAACAGAATCGATTAATCCATAATTTTTCGTGAAATTCAATTATTTTTTTTGAAAGAAATGAAAATGAAGTTGAAAAAAAAAAAAAAAAAAAAAAAAAAAAAAAAAAAAAAAGAATTAAAAAAAAAAAAAAAAAAAAAAAAAAAAAAAAAAAAAAAAAAAAAAAAAAAAAAAAAAAAAAAAAAAAAAAAAAAAAAAAAAAAAAAAAAAAAAAAAAAAAAAAAAAAAAAAAAAAAAAAAA
>Ga0209960_1003553_pt1 | contig 13226 bp, 14 predicted proteins | sample ThiBiot_500_plan_2_FD_183947 | JGI IMG/M metagenome (GOLD analysis project Ga0209960, IMG submission 183947) | Wastewater bioreactor microbial communities from Cape Town, South Africa - Thiocy_expt_500_plan (SPAdes) | ecosystem: Engineered > Bioreactor > Thiocyanate-remediating >... | reverse complement strand
TTAAAAAAAAAAAAAAATAAAAAAAAAAAGAAAATATCCTCAATCCGCAATTCATCGTTTCGACCAAATATCTAAATTGCCCTACCCCATTCATTGTGTCCGTGAGCATTGGTTCAACCAAAAACGATGCTGGTAGGCACATCCGATGTTGCGAAGGTGAAGTGAATTTTTTATGGTATCACTCACGATCGGCACTGCCCGGACACGATATGTGTAACTATATATATTACATTTGTGCAGAGAAAATCGCAAAACAGCTTTTTCAGTGTTCGGAATTGCTCCGGACAGGCACTAATTTTTGGTTGTTAACGGGATGCCAAAAATATTGACATTGTAATTTTTATATAAATTAAAACTACATTTGCAACTATTATAACGGAGTGCTAGCTCTGCTGCGATTAGTTGGCTGCGAACCGCTCTGCGATGATTTTCCAGAAGGTTTTTCAAAAGCTAGAATATTCATTAACGAACTTGCATTGATTGCAGTCCATAAGAAACCCCAAACGAGGAGGTAAGCTGTGAAAAGTAAAGTTCTGGCTGAGAAATATGGAGTCATAATTCAGGAATTACCAGAAGGATAATAAGCCGTGCCAGCTGCAAACAGAATGGCAAACATGACGAAGGAAAGCAAAAAGCACGCACCAATTAGCATTTTAACCGTTGCCTATGTAAGTTGCAGATTAATAAAGTACTCCTGATAATTTCTTTTCGTACTCGATGTAATTTAACATTCCGACCGAGATTTTTACTCTCATTCAACCGCAGCAACAATTTGATACCAGTGACAATGTATAGTATTGATAACCCTACAACGACCACCATATAACTAATGGCTACAAATAAAATAAAATAATTAATTCGTTTTCTTGTGGTCTTATTACCAGGTACTAACCAGTGATAAAGTGTAACCTCGGAATCTCAGTGTAGCTTCTGAGAAGTATTCGGATGAGCTGAAGACACAAAAGACAGACTGATAGTGTGAAGAACGGAATCCTTAGCTTGGTAATGAAAGGATGAACGACGATGGTCGATTTCGTCATCATTTCATGCCAGTACAGCGTAAACAACATGATCGATGATAAGGCAAATGGAAAAGAGAGTTCGGTCAAGGAAATGGTGACTTGTTCTGGATAAATAGCATTTCCCAAATATGGATCAACACTGAGAACAATTCGAACTGTGAAAAAAAATTAGAGGTGACACCCCTTTTTGAGACCCCTCAATCCTACTTGAGTTTGACATCATCTCTAGAAAGAGAACGTAAAATACTACAGATGTCCTAATTCCGCCATAGTAGTCGCTGAATATCTTCGCTTTCCATATTGCCAAGCATAAATTCGTTGCTGGAAATATACCGAGAAATACTAGAAAAGACATGTCAGAGTGTAAAGGGGAAGAAAAAAGATAACCTACCAACCAAAATATAATAGCCGGGAGAGTTGAAAACGATTTCCCATTGATTAGGTTCATCTATTGATTAAATTACAACAAGTCGAACAAAATTCACAAGATTACCGCTCGGAAGAAGTGTCACATTCGTAATTCCTTCGAGCGACATGTAGATGTTTGCTTCTGACACTCCGAGTTCAATGATGGGTATTTTAATGTTTGGGATGAGCGACTTGTTGTTAACTCTGTACTTTAAATACCCAGCAACATCTACAAGAAATTAATCGAGTTCATCTTCCAATCATCTATTTTCAATACTTACAAAACTGTCGAGTTAAATATAATACTGCTGCAGCACCTTTATGTTGGACGTCGATGATGATTTCATCGATGGCGAGCAAGCTCTGCTTTATGTACATTCGTCCTTCGACTTGATTAACGTTGGTTGACACTTCGAAGGTCATTGGTTCTTTTAGTGGTTTGTTATTACTACCTAATAGGTTATTAATGTTTCGGCTTTTTTCATGAACCGTAACAAACGTTGATTTTGAGAAGGACTGGCTTACCCATGTAAATAATTTCTGTGCTGGCTAATTCAACTTGAGTTCCATTATTTGTTAGGATGACAATATTTGAATCCGATGGCTGACTCACGATAAAAATAAATAAAAGTACTAGGATAAATTTCGAAGCCATCATGAAGTTCATCTATTTCCTTGAATTACCGTGCACAACTAAGTAGTGTTCAATTTCGCAGGTTGAAACAAAAATAGCACCTCAAAATAACGTTTTGTTTTATCGGGCCAAAACCATTCGGAAAACGATGATTCCCTTAAATATGTACAACATAGAAGACGATGAAGAAGGGCAATTCGGTAACATGTGAAATGAAGCTGTTTACACAGGGAACAAGAAGAATATTACGAAAGCAAGATTCGCGTAGGTTTCTTATTTGTGAATTGGTTGTATTCTTATTTTGGTGGCATAAATCCGCGCCCAAATTAATATGTGATTCGCGCTGTCCCATTAAATCATAATCGAGACTGACCTTCAGCTATTTGGACGCGAGATATGCGACGCTTGAGATGGCACCGAAATTGCAATCTCGAATACCAGGTTCGGTGAGTAACTTCTTTCAACATAGGCCTCCATTTTCCCCCACTTAATAGCTAAACAATAATTAATTTCCAGTTGGGCGATTAAATTATTTTGTACAGATCGGAGATCTACTCCCTAATATTTTTTTGTGACCTATCCTGTTGTGGCTAAACTCTAAAAATAACGTTTGTTGATCAACGAACGTTAGCTACCTTAGCAAATTGTCTCAACAATCCAAATCGGATTACACAACATACAATTGCGGACAAACTTGTATATAACGGTTGCAACAGAACAAAGATTACATGAATCTGGAGAGAATCCGGTTTCTAACCCTTCAAGAAATTGCATCAAGACAAGTGAGACATTTCAGTACTGGTGGTTCCTAACAAGCTCCGCAATATTTTCAATCACATTCATCGATTATAATTTTTAGATTTGATTAACAGCGCCGATTGTCTTTTGGATTACGGTTTCAATAGTCAGTCGAAAGATATCCTCGCAAATACGGCTTAATTAAATTTGTTTACCGAAGTTTATTTAAATTTAACAGAGAAACGTCTTTGGTTCACAATAAAGTGTTATATTTCCCAAATATACTATTTCGAATCTCACCTAGACATGTTTGACAGGGGGACAACCAAGGAGGCTGGTTGTACGTTTTTAGCCAATGAAATTAGTACGAAATGGACAGCCTACATGTACGAAATATATTCAGTCTAATTTTACCACTGAGAGCGGAAGAAGCACCAATCGTGAGTCTCCAGACTTCCTCTTCAAATTTCGGATTTACTTTAACTTACCCAAGCCACTCATCGTCGGTATCATACAGACTCAATTTGTATTCTGATTTTCGAGCAGGAGGTCAAGGACAAAAAAAAACCGAAGTTTCATTTACATCTCCTTTGCAATGGGCCAAGAAGAATGCTATCTCTTTCCAAAAATATGATAATACTACAATAGAAGCACTAATATTTGTTTACGTTGATCATTTGACAATTTTTTTTTTTACAGTCGCGATCCCCATGTTTTGGCAAGAAGACAACCACAACCAAACCTCTCGACTTTGAAAACATCCAAGAGCTGTTACACTTGACGTACGCAACCAACAACAACTTGGAAGAGAGTCCGTCGTCATCAGATCATCACCTAAACAGTTCAGATAGTGAGGCCTTTTCTTCAATTAATGAACAACACAAGCTCAACTTATTCGAACATGCCCACGAACACGAAGAAAAACATGAGTACGACGAGGACTACGAACAGGACCATGAACGTGGTTCCGGTGAAATTATTGCAACACCGATCATGAACGAACAACAACCCATTTCATCGTATGTGAAATCATCATTTCATTTCTCTGTCAGCTTTTTTATTTAACTATAAACACTCATTAAAACTAGAATTTATATGCATGATCTTCACAACGAACAATACCTGGTGCTGTACAATGGCAATGCTGAAGTGATTGGAAACTTCAGAGCTCTCAACTTTTACAAAGCATCAGATATCAATATCAAAGAAGACATCAGATTGCTCGTGGAAGGTAAAGTCAATAAATAAAATAATACTTGATCGTAACTTGTTGTTGAATGTTGCAATGACAGATGATGATCCACGTGGCATGCTATTGAAGATTGATGGAGTTTCATACAAGTTCAAATCAGGCACCACACGATCAACACAACGCAGATTTGTTGGATACATTGCACAACAAATCGAAAGTGTTGTACCTTCAGCAGTTCAACTGATAGATGGTATTCTTCACGTGGACTACGAATCATTGATTCCTTATCTTAGCGAGTCCATTAGACAGAACTACAATGACATTAAACACAACAAACACGAGACGAAGAAGATTCACGGACTGATAGACAAGTTGTTCACAGAGTTCACAGAGTTCAAGCAGAGCCATCACTATACCTCATCATCCGAATCAACGAAATTTCAATCAACTGTCACACAGAGGACTTGTCATAGTTGGCCTCGACTGATCATTGCACTCAGTGTCATTGTGATAGTGGCAAGTGCAGTGCTTGGTGTGTTATTCGTATTGCACCAACAGAACACTGACGACTCACCGCAAACTGAACCACCCACTGAACCTGTTGGGGCACCGATATATCCTCCGGAATTACGCGAGTTCTTTGATGCAACGAATGGTGCTCATTGGTTGAACAACACAGGATGGCTTTCGAACACTGACGTGTGCACGTGGTTCGGAATCACATGTGATGGGAATGGAAACGTCAAAATGCTCCATTTGAACAACAATAACTTGATTGGCAGTATTCCAAATAATTTTACAAACATCGTTAGTCAGCTCCAAGAACTTGATTTCAGCTACAACAATCTTACTGGCACAATTCCAGCGACGTTTGGGTTATATCCTGGTCTGAACAGATTGATTTTGAAGAATAACAAGCTGCGCGGACCAGTACCGTCCTTTAATCACCAAAAAACCTCGTTCTTGGATCATTTGGATTTATCTTCAAATCAACTCTCTGGAACCCTACCATCGTTCGATAAATTAATTTTGTTCAGTTAGTTCGACTTGTCGTCGAATATGTTAGAAGGAACAACGCCCACGTTAAGAACTACACCACAAGCTTATATTAACTTATCGAATAATAAGCTTAGCGGAGAGGTGAATTGGTCATTCAGTCTTTCGGCTGCAAAAATTAATCTCAGTTGGAATGAATTTAATGGCGTATTCTGGCTGCCCCCCGAAGGTAGTCTAAAAGAATTTGACATATCACACAACAAATTTACCAAATTTTTTACTCTAACGCCACACAAGGGCGACATTCAAAATTGTGATGCCAGAGATAACGAATTTCAGTGTCCAATTCCATCATGGTTAAAAGAAAAATGCGGTGCAGATTGTATTATAATTACTTAGGAAATACTTTAAATAAAATACGACTTCGTTCTTTTAAACAAAATATGTCCCGCGAGTATTAATATTATTATGATAGAGAATCAAACCTCACACTGAGTATTTTCATCGATCTGCAGAAAAAGTTTAAACTGGTTATTGAATTTTAGGCGCAAATTAGCAAATCTGATAAATTTTACGGCATTGCTTCAGATTATGTTGTCTCAAAGTAGAATGTTATTCTATGAAATACGATTTGATAAATGCACAAAGAGACGAAAGTTTTTGACCTACGCAAGCTATGAGGTCTATCGCTCAAATTGTCAATTCCGCTGCTGCTGTTGGTGTCATTGCACGCGGGACAAGATTGGTGTATTTGGCATTGGATCGTGGCCCTTCAGATCAATCGAGCAAATGAAAGCCAATGCAGTGCTAAGCAAATCGCCATCTAAAAACTTTGGAATCAAGGTGAGTATTTTGTGATGGCACGATCGTTTTAACCTTAGTTACTAGCACCCACCACTATTGGACTTTCCACTCGAAAGGATCATTCCGTGCAACCTGAACCTGATGATGGGCCTTACTCGCAAACTGTTGAAGGACATAGACACTCAAATCGATCGTGACTCCAATCGCACGGAGCTAATTACAAAGGCTAAGGAGTTTTTCTCTTCACTGAAGATAACTCTATGGAATCCCAAGACACCAAGTCCACAAGACGAGTTTGCCACAACCATCAAAAAGTCATCGCTAAACCGAACCCAATTATTATTAATTATAGAGAATTCAAAAAAGTTATTGTCACTCTTACGTGAGTACGGAAAGTCCAACATGACCTAGAGCAGGTATTTTAGTACTTTGTTATTATTTAACTTACAAAGTTTTACCCTGAGTAGATCGAGCAAATCTGGAATTTGTACATTCCTCTTGTGACAGTGATGATGTCAGAAACCCCTCCAAAGGATATCGTTGATAAGTGGGAGCACTGTGCGCGACGATTTGGCACTCTGTACGCCTCTCGATATCTGCCCGAAAAAACAACTCCGTACATGCACGTGTTTGTCCACCATGTTGGTTATTTCTTGAAAACACTTGGCATTGTAATTACGACATTGAATCTTGGCATAGAATCAACAAGAGAGTCAAATCTTTTGCGATTGTGGCATTTGGTGGAAGATCTGATCCAACGAAAAGCAGCTTGGGGCAGCAACAGTTGCAATACCAGTACCGGACATGATTTGCCGATATTAACTCTGGGGAAAGATATCAGCGCCAAGCCAAAAGAAAGAGAGATGAAGTCGAGGATCAGAACTTACGACCAAACAAACGGAGAGTCTCCACTCAAACACCGACTTGGACTGAACGACAACTGAATGCCAGTAACTTCCGAAATTCATTCTTTGAGTGAGTCAATTGAGGTTGGCGTAGATGCAGGCAGCAATGAGATGTGGCACGACAAAAGCCAAGAGCAACCGAAGGAAGTGGAATCTACCGTATAAATGACATTAATACAGATTCGAAACAATGCTATTGAATTATATAATCTCAATAATACAAAGTAGTTTGAACAAACACCAAAAATAATTCCAATGATGAAACACAAATAATTGATGTATTAACAAACGAAGATATTGCCGAATTGCTTACAATGTTAAATACTTTCTTGGTTGCCGATCTGATCTTGAGCACTGGCACTGCTACTGAACAACACCGCTAGCATTGACCAATTCCTAAGTAAACTCGATTTCCATGTACTCTCTGCCATTTTTTCGTCTTTTTTTGATAGTAGCTGGTGCTGCTACTCGCGCGATAGATCCGTGACTGAATGTTTTTTGCTGATTATCGCCTAAAAATTCCTTAATTTTTTCTAGTGTGTCCAATATAATATCTCCATTAATTTCACCAAAAATAACTTCCATTAACGATGGTAGTATTTCTACGGATCAGTTAATTTCTGATCAGATTTGAAATTAGTAATTTACAATATTGCATGGAAATTTGGACATACTTTAAATAGTGGCGGTCCCTTTAATGATAGTTGCGGTTGGATTTGGTCTGTAAGTTGTCTCGCGAAGAAACACCAAAGTACCGTATTTTTGGCAGTGATTATCGCGCATAGCTGTTGAGATTAGGTTGTTCTTGCTTTGGCTCCATTAAATGCTACTAATGGCGAAGATAACAAAGGGGGTGGCTGTTTACTTTTTCGGCCAAACGGTTTTGGGCGAAATTTTCTCGTTGCAAAAATTACTGGCTCTTACGGCGCTCGAAGTGAGCAAAACCCGCCAAAAAAATTTCGAATCCGTTGTAACCATGACAACCACAACCACAAGTGATGAATGCATCGACGATATCGCTTGCAGAATCATTTAACAAACTAGCTATTACAACTGCGGCACCAAGCAGCCAAAACCAAGATCCAGGTCCGAATTTATTCGAATATTTGAACATTAATTTGTCCCTTTGGGCTATATAATTGTAATACCTATGAATTTAATTTTTGCCTCTGACGATTAAATATACATGTACTTTTCCTTTCGCAAAATCCTCATCCTACATTTTAGATCACTTAATTAGCCTGGTGAATAGTGTGGCGCACTCTGCAATAGAGCGTTCGGAGTCACGATACTTCCAAAATGGTACCGCACCACGGGATTCAGCTTGCAAATCGGTTTTGGAAAAGCTCAATTTGGTGCTCAGCCTTTTGAGTAACTACCCACGAGGAAACTCAAATGAAGGACCTTTTACCACGCAAATTACGCAATCATGGCATGCTCCATGCATTTTCAACGGATCGGGATCAGGCAAAACGTTTTTCAACCACTTTTTGCAAGAACACATCCGCGATTATACCTCAAAGAATCCAACGGTAATCCAGACATGGATTAACATATTCCGAGTATTAATTGATTTAACAGGATGTTCCGGAGGTTTCTTGTTTCTTGAGAGCGCATCCAGTTTTGCGAGTTTGGATTTCTCAGTTTAATGGTCAGCAAGTTCCACCAAACGAAACAGATATCAAACTCTATGTGGCTGCAGTTATCGCCTCACAACTATTATTGGAAAAGCAGCAAGATAAGAAACTAAGAGGTACTTCAGTTAGTAGCTTGTTGAACAAGATCCACGAAACAAAAACGGAGAATCTCTTTATGGATACTTCGACATTACTACAGGCCATTAGAAAAGTACAAAATATCCCCGACAACGAGCCCTTCTTGATACTTTTTGGTCATGACGAGATGCAGATGCTGACTGACGCAAATGAACTGACGCAGCTTGATGATGGAAACAGAAAGAAAAACAAAGTCTACCAGTACGTAGTCTCCGCTATGGACTTTGCTCTTGCTGCCGCCGGTCACAATGTGGCAGTTTTCAATTTGTTTACTGGGACATTCCCTCTCAACTCGACATCGTTATTAGCACCAACTATATATCAATGGAACCCAGTCACTTTCAATCCACTAACGCTATCTGATGGAATTAAATTATTGAAATCACAACATCCATCACTGAAGGAAACTTTAGAGGCAGACAATATCGTAACTCTATTGGAACTGTTTGGAAATGTTCCTCGAGTCTGGGAACTGTTCTCACGACAGTTGGAAACGAATCCGATGGCATTCTCTTCATCCAAATCCGTCGTAACTATGTGTGACACGTTTGCTCAACATGTTGAACGATGGTCAATACCAGTAGATAAATTGTACGTGGCTTTATTAGTGATGGTGCAACGATGGACACTAGCAGAAAGTCAAGGGCCTCCACAGACCAGATATAACGCTAGTTGTGAAAAATCTCATCTATGATGGACGATTATTTACACGAGAACACGACAAGTTCTCATACCAATTATATTTCTGCGAAATTCTGTCCGGTGCTTAGGGGAAGAAAATCCTTGTCACGAGATATTCATTGAATATGCAAACCAGTGTCTGAGGGGCGAATTTGATGACCGAGTTTTCGAAAAATTCTGCCTCTCCTACCTCGTCATGAAGTTCAACTTGTTCATCGATACCAAATTTGACCGAGTTAGTCTCGGCCAATTCTTTAAAGGATCTTGGATGAAGGAGAGTGCCACCAAAGGAAAGATCCGAATTGGTGACAAGCTGCTTAGAGAAACTTACAGTACCGCAAATAATATGACGTCATATACAGTGCAAATTGATAACGGAGTAATTAAGCGCAAGTTCGAGGACATTAGGGATGAAATTCCGATTGCACTTTGGATTGGCAAAACCGATCAACACCAAGATGCTCTGCTGTTGTTGCCAGATCAGGTGTCAATCCATTTAGAGATGAAGTTTTCCAGGATTGACGCGCAAAGAACATTTTCTGACAAATCAAAAGGTTCATTTACGCACGAACAGGATATGGCGGAGAAGAGTCCCGTTAAGCAGGAGAACAGCTACTTTATCTACATCACAAACCAACAGCTAAGTGATAAGCCGGAGAAGAAAGAAAAGATACACAATCGATCGTTCATTGTTTGCGCCAACAACTTCAGTGACTTCTTCAGCGGAATTTTTGCATTTTTGACAAAATTGTACGTGAGATGAAGAATTTTAACGACATGTTGCAGTTCGTGTTGAAAAACTTGCAGAACGAGACTACTAAGAGTATTCAATCCTGTCTTCTATATGTTGTTGCCAGCCTAACGGGATTTTCAAGTAGTTTGGATTTATAAAAATTAATAAATTTATTTGTACACTCATAGATTTTTGAATTTATCGGGATTTCCAATCAGAGAATTCAACAACGAGTTGCGGCGCGGAATAATAAATACGTCATAGGTGCAACAAAGTTGGCATGGGATAGTCGCCACTTACATGATCCATGCGTCTGTACTCGGACTAGTGCACTGATTAGGTGCTGCAACCCTAGTGCAGTTTTAGACCTTTAGGCGAAATTAGGAGCTCTATTATCGCAGAAATAGCTGCGTAGGATCCATATTCACTGGTGTTACTTTGTGAACTAGCATGCAAGCACAAGGATAGACTTCCACCTCCACTATCGTCTCTGTTGGCCCTTGTTCCTCTTCGGAGGACAATTTTTCAATGGGCCAAATTAGTGTTAATGACAAACGGTGACCCTAGCAAAATGAACAGGTCAACGATTCGAAGCGCGTTCAAAGTGTTTAATTTTACCAAAGTTTTAAGACTAGATCAACTGGAGATCATTGATGATTTGAAGAACGACTACCACGCCAGGTTTTTTCACCAAAATATCCATTCTATTTCAAATATAACACAGTCGGTATAAAGATCACTTTTGAAAGAATGGGGTTAGGTCGACGACTAAACAACTGACCAGATGGGGATGCCATCATTTAGATACCATTTAGCGAGTTGTACTGTTGGTGAGAATGATTTTGGTTTTGAAAAAATCCATCACTAAACAAATATACACTCAAAATAGTAAACAAAAAATTGCATTTCCAAATAAGTAAATCGCAGATCGTTCAATATGAATACCACGAGAGAAAAAAATACAGCAAAAAATAGAGTGCTAACGCGTCCAATCACTATCCCATACCAAGAAAAATATTTGGAAACAACAAGGAGACCCGGAATCACATCTGCTCAGATGGAAAACTTTGAGCGTATTGATCGCAGGTAATAATTAAAATAATAAAACCTTTAAAAAAACGCACAAATATTGAATATCGATATTTTTATTAATTTTTGAGAATATTTGCTAATTTAAAATGGTAGTATTAAATTTGTAGATCAAGACGGCAGAACTGCCATTGCATTATACAAAGGAAAGATAAAGACCCGTCAATTGTTCAATTTAGAAACAGCTATCCAGTCACTGGAATCTAAAGTCACACCTGTAAAAGGTGCTAAACACAGCTTCCATCTGGGTGGGTGGAGACGAAGTAAAAAGAAGATTCACAAGTCCGCAGATATGAAAAGAGTAGAAGAGCACTATGCAAAGACTAGTAAACCTCCTCTATGGGAGAACAAGGCCATGAAACACGTGGTTAAAAAGGTGCACACGTGGCTTTGGCACGCTGACAACCAAGTGTACAATGACTACGCAGCTGTGGAGGCTGAACGATACTTTGGTGAGGCTTATTTGATGGCTGTGCTGAATAAGGGAGGTAGTGGCCCTCACTATGACAAAATGGACGAGCCTGAAGGATTGTGTTGTGTTGTACCCTATGGGAAGTATACTGGGGGTGACTTGGTTTTTCCTGAGTTAGAATTACGATTTGTAGTTAGGCCAGGAGATATAATATTTTTTAGATCCCGAGAACTGTTGCACGAGAATTTCGCCGTCAGGGGACATAGACGTTCGATTGTCTTTACTATTTGCCACAACTGTTTTACTGTGGGAGGTCAAACCAATGATCGAGCACAGCATTATTTATATTACAAGCAAAAATCTATTAACTCAGATTATGAAGACAAGTTGGAAACATATAGTTCACTAGAAGGTGACAGCAGTACAGTCGAGAGCGAGAAGCAAAACAACGACAACGATGGGCTAGACAATGATGAAATAGAAACGGAGGACGAATCTACAACATATTATTCTTTTTAAATATTTGCCTCTAATTATTGTCAAACCATTAAATAAATAGAAAATTGTTTGTTATCCTTGTCTTTTACTTTGTTCTGCTGAAGAAGACAAATGCAATGTCGAATTATTGAGTATTTAATCGTTGTTTTGATACTTCTATTATTTTAAAAATAAAGCAAATGCAATAACCAGTCTATTTTCTCGAAGATAGTCTACATCAGAACTCGACAACGATATACCTGTGATGTATAAACATTCTTCAATCGGTTTTATTTGTTCGTTTTGAAACCACTAAAATCATTTTAAAGTCAGATCTGTAACCTCTGTTATACCATTACTTTTCACTTACCGTATTCCATTCTTTAAGCTTCATTTTCCGATTACAGCATGTCTTCATCCACTTCTTGCCATTTTCATTAGTTTCATATGATTTATATTCGAATACATCGCCTTCATAATCTCCATAAGTGGTAACAAGTACGTTCCAATCAGAAAGTGACTCGCTGTTTTTAATCTCAGAACTAACGTCGAACACGATCAACTCTGCTTTATCACTGTCTACAATTTGGCATTCCTCAAGAAATGGAACGGTACTATTATTCTTGTTCTTAAGAGGAGTCAAGTTTGAATCTGATCCTCGATCTGCATCCACAATTCTCTCCTCTATTCCGTACAATTTTCCTATATATTTGCATGAGTAATTGCCATTAAGTTCAAAATTATAATCACACTAAAACAAGAATTTTTTCAGCGTACTTTGGAATACAGAATTAACTTTAATATTTTATTAATGCAATTTGTATTTGTAAATTCTTTTTTTATTATGCGAGCTTACTTTTTTTATCACGAAATCTGCTAACCTTTTCTCTTTTCTGTAATACCCCGCAGACTGAACAATATTTCTTACGAGTTAATTTGTTTAAATTCATTATTACATCTCTTACAATGCAACTTGTGCTCCATGGAACGCGTTGTTGGTAATGGTTTCATTCGGTTTCATTCGGTTTCATTCGGTTTCATTCGGTTTCATGCGGTTTCATAGGCACCAAAGTTGATCGTTATTTACAAATAATACCATCATCGTCAAGAATGGATTCAATAGTTAAGTTGACAAGCACTCCCCCCTACAGCATCTTCTGTAACCGCCACTTATAAATTTATGACAGAAAACAGCCATCGATTAGTTGAACTGCTGAAGGAACAACACTTTCGATTTGTTGTGCAATGTATCCAACAAATCTTTTGTTAGTCTCATGATTGACATTGTCTTTAAACTTGTATTCGACTCCATCAATCTTAAGAAGGACATCGCGAGGATCGTTATCTGATTTATAAAAAA
>Ga0209960_1003552_pt1 | contig 13227 bp, 11 predicted proteins | sample ThiBiot_500_plan_2_FD_183947 | JGI IMG/M metagenome (GOLD analysis project Ga0209960, IMG submission 183947) | Wastewater bioreactor microbial communities from Cape Town, South Africa - Thiocy_expt_500_plan (SPAdes) | ecosystem: Engineered > Bioreactor > Thiocyanate-remediating >... | reverse complement strand
AAATATTTGAAAAATCGTTAAATATTATACAACAATGTGTACCATTAAATCATCTTGAACTAAGTCATACTTATCAAAATATTGGTAAAGTTTACCGTTCTTTACAAGATTATTCAAATGCACTAATTTATTATACTAAAGCATTATATATCGGTCGTAAACATTTATCATCCACTCATTCCTACATAGCAGAAACTTATCAAGGTCTCGGACGTGTTTATAATGATCTCGAGAATTACTCCATGGCAATGCATAGTCTACAAAAAGCTCACAGTATTTATTTAAAAAATCCGCCGAAGAATAAGTCTTCTCTCGGTATTCTGCATGTAGATATTGGTATTGGATATTATAATCTAGAACAGTACAACAAATCCTTAGAAAATTTAAAGAAAGCGCTTGAAATATTCCGAATCTGCGACAAGAAAGAGATTGATAAATGTATCAGAACTGCAGAAGAACTTATAGCAAAAATAAAAACTTCGCAATCAATTTGAAAATTTATGAAGAGTTTTATTGAAATGATTGTGTCCGTCAGTCCGTCCGTTGATACAATGATTCTAGATCGACTTCGAACATGGGCTCAATTCATCAATTTTAATACGACTGCAAAAATGATATTCAAAATTACGTTGTTAAGATAAACAGAGTTTCAAACAATAACAAGAAAGAAAATATTGTCTACATTAGTTCTTCAGTGAATTTGTTGACTAATATAGTTGATATTAAGTAATGCGTTGAACTGGAAACAGCTTGATCGATTATATTTCATTCCAAGTGTTTAAATTTATTCATTTGCATGTTTCAGTTTTTTGTACTACAGCCGTATTGAATTCTTGAATTCTCTCTTGTGTTCTTGCTCCTAATGGATAACAAATATAAATATCAATATTAACTTGTTGTAGTGCTTTTAAATTTTGCAACATTTTATCCCATAGAGGGACACTAAGCCAACCAGGAGTTTGCCCGCAGCCTTTGACTTTTAATCTTAATCTAATGAATAAAGGCAATAATTCTAAAAGGTCTTCCAGTTGACGGTGGGCATGATATGAGGATTTATTGGAAAAACGTCGAATGAGAAAACTTCTATATATGCAAGTTCAACAGAACAATGTCAATCAATTTTTTGATCCTGCCATTGACTAAACTTTACTTACTCTCTTATGTGTATATGACTCATAGATAGGAAAAGATATAATCACATGCTATTTATCTCTACGCAAATAATAAAAAGGAAGTGAGCATATACGTCTATTATATTTATGTTCTACTTCAATGCACACAATACAGTTTATTGTATTCATACACTATAAAAATCGAAATCGTTCTATTATAGACAATATTTGTTGGTAAAAACAAACAAAAATGGTAACCGTATGTACTTCGTGTGGTAATCAAATTTCATCTGCTCTGAATTTTTACAAATGTCGTCAATGCGTTAATCACTTCGTTTGTGAAGTATGCGAGACAAAAGCCCATAATCGAGAAAGTGCCAGTTTCCATACACTCGATAAAATGTCTGTATTAAATGAAAAATTAACAAGTGCTGCTACTAATAATACTAGTACATCATCAAAATCATCATCATCGATATTCACTAGTAAAGAATACCTCTACAGTTTACTAAGTTCCTGTGATCATTGCTATTGTGTGGTTACTATGGATAAACAGCCAAGTTTTCAATGTCAGCAATGCCCTAATAACTTCAGTGTTTGTGCTCGATGTATGCCTTTAATGAGCACACATCATCCTTCGGTGCATACATTTTCACAGCAGCCTCTAATCATTGGACAAAAACAGTACATGATATGTATCATCTAGATATAAAATGTGATGGTTGTTCACGTAACGGATTTAACGGAAAACGTTATCAATGTGAAGAATGTCCACCGAGCTATGATCTCTGCGAAAATTGCTTTGGACAAAAGCATACACAGCACAAATTCAGATATATACAAAATCCTTTATTACATGGTAGCAATCAATGGATATTAGGCCAAAGGAGTTTGACATTGGCCAAGAAATATGGCAATAATAATAGTGATTGGCGCGATCCACTGACAGGTTGGACACGATCTGATGCTGAATTAGTTATTCAACAAGCTAATCAAGAGACGAATAATTATCACACGCGATTACAAGAAATAGAGAAAAAGAACGCAGAATATGCTGAAGAAGAAAGACGAATTGCACGGCAACAGCTTGTTGATTCGGAACGACGTTTACAAGATTCAAATGATGACTTTCACCGCTGGCTTATGTGGCATTAATGAGGATAATGACTGAATTTTCATTACAATATGTTATACTCAATATAGTTATACATATACACAAGAAACAGTTTTTTTTTCTTCAAAGCTTGATTGTAATCACTTATAACTCCAAATGATGAGTGCTGGATAACATATTTTGAAAATTTGTCAGTCTATTGTCAAGACTTATTGTACTAGATTGTTGCAAAGTTTCAGCCCGATTTCTTTCACTACGGGCGAATAACCTTTCGGATAAATTTATTTTTAAATTAAAAATTCAAGTGCAACAGTTGCACCATCATACAATCGAATCCAATCTTGTGAACAAATTTCCTGTTGATCAACATACTGACAAAATTTCCATATCCATTCTTCGCGTTCATTTGAATCGTATTGTTCTATCAAATGTACATTGATTTGTTTTTCGAGATAATTAAATTCTAATAACCATTGCTGCCCATCACGAGTGAACATGACTGTTTCTTGTTTACGAACGATGATGTCACCCCATAAAACGAATCGAAATGCATGAAGAGAGATATCCTTTTCTAAATCATACATAGGTATTAATGAGTTTTGTTCAATGTACAATGGGATACGATCGAGACGACTGGTATCTTCATCAATATGTGTATTCGCTTTATAGGTCTTTGAAGTATTGAAATAATAAATCCATTGATTCGTTGAACTTCTTGGTAACCACAAATGTTGAGTTTGACCTGGAGTTGGATCTTGTAAAACAGGTACGACAAACATACTTGACCCGAGAAAATATGAATTACTAAATAAAGTTTCAATAGTATCGCATGGTTTCATCAATGTACCATTTCGTCCCAGCGCAATTTTCGTACCTTCACTATAGAGATAAGGTACAAGTTGATAATGTAGATTAACCCATGAACGATAGATATCCGTTGTTTCATTATCGAATCTCCATGGCAAATGTTCACCATTACCACCATTTTCCATAAATGAACTCAATGCACCAATAGCTGTCCAACGAAGAAATAATTCTTTAGTACGACCTAATGGTCCTGCGCTAGAATCACCACGATAACCACCAATATCCGAACCAAAACCAACGTAACCACGACGGCCACTTTCAAGCATGTAATGAAGTGCTGTTTTTAAACCGTCATAATTGCCATCTTCATCACCGACCCAACCCATAAAAACGATATCATGTGGAGAATATTCAAGACCATAGTCAACGGGACGTGACATGATCAAAGCATCGGGACCAATTAGTCGACGTAAGATTTGAAATGTGTCGTTATAATAAGCTGTACGATAACGTTCCCATGTTACTCGAGGATCTAATAATTCAATGATATACGGATCAGTACCATCCGCCTGTTATGAATACAAAAAAGAAAAGTAGGAATAACATAACTTTTCTTTCCATTTTCTCTCTCTCTATATATATACTTTGAATGCATGAATCGGTCCAACTGTATCCAGAAGTCGTTCGATTAGACTATGCCACCAATTAACAGCTTGTTCATTGAAATAATTCAATAATCGTCCTTCTCCAGACCACCATTTAATTGTTTTATTGAACAGATATCCATGATCTTGTGCATATTGATAGTTCGGTGAATCCGTATTAATGAACGATGTTAACCATAGAACAATTCGTTTATTTTGTGCTCGAAAGCCATCTAACATTTTGCGAGCAGTTGGAAATTTAGTTGAATCAAATACGAATGTACTCAATTTTGTGTCCCAACCTTCATCAATATTTACGATTCCAAATGGAATATTATGTTTAACATAATCATCAAACATATTCTGAATATCTTGTTGATTTGAATGAGAATCGGGTAACCAAACCATATGATAATGTGCCCATTCAGCATAAGGTAACGGATCTGGTCGAACCGTTGTCAAACAAACTAATACAATTAAAATTTCTAACATCACAATATGAGAACAAAGAAAAAAACAATGAGAATAGTTTTTAACTGACAAAAATTAAAGAAAACATCTGTTCGTATTTCTTTTTCTTATCTTTTGATTGTGTTATAAAAATATGAATGAGATGTAAAGATCAAAAACTATTTTTTCAATGATTTCTGTTTCATTCGAAAGATATTCATGTTAGTGCAGTACAATATCCATCTCGTAATGGCTTCATGTTCGTAAACATGACCATCTCCAGCAAGAACAGGATCACGAAAGAGTTGCAACGTAATTGGACAAATAAGATCGTTCGATGCATCGAACGTTTTATTCATGTTTATGATTCAAATAAAAATCACATAAGAATACGGAACTGATTTTTTTTTCGCTTTTATATGCTCACTTATCGACGTGAGTAAACTTCAAAATACTGATCTTCAACAGAATTATTCACAATCTTCCTTGTTGATTTGAATATCATTTTGATTCATATTTGACAGAGCAGAACAAAATATATCATAGATTTCGATTTCAACACATTGATACGTATATGTTCTTTTTCTTTTTGTTTTTATGAGTATTGGCACAATAATATCTTAACTTTTACGGAATTTTCCATCAATACACAATCATGCATATGCATATAAGTTTCAGTGAGCTGAACTGAGCTTGTCATAGGCCTAATCCGTATTTAACACATATGATCCAAGCCTTTTTCAAGCAACATCGATGACTTACACCACCAGAGCCGTCAGCACCTCGTTCTTCTGCTAAGAGTTGAAGAATCATCTGTACTTGCAGGTTTGGCGACAATTAGTGCAACACATAGCACGAGTAAGACAAGGGTGCCATTTCATGCATGTGTAATCACGAACAGTAATCCTCAATTTTAGAAGAACGAAAAAAACACTAATTCATCAAGGTGAATGTATGTGTGTAACTTTAAAAAGAAAAGGTAAACGAAAAAGTACGTCGTTATCGATGTTGTCAAGGCCTCTCAAAGACAAAAAAAAAACACTTTTTGTGGGTTGTCTTCTGTGCAAATATAAGATATAAAAAAAGAATTTTTACTCGCACTGGGGAAAAAAGTAACTAACGCGCACAATGAAAATTTCTGTGCGAACGTTCGAAGGAAGAACAATAGATCTTAATGTTGAATATACGGACACGGTTTTAAATGTAAAAACACAAATTCAAAATAAAGAACGTATTCTCCAATCAATCTCTCGAAAACAATCGATCCTTGTGCAGCTATGGAATTAATAATGACGCAGTTCTTCATTTAGTTTTGAGTAACTATATTATTAATTTTAGAATCAGCTCAAAATACGAAACATTGTTGCTGGAGGTTATGGACAAGGAAATGGTACAAATGAGTTGAATTTTCCGTATGGTTCAATGGAAAATAAACGATGTCAATGGCGAACCGACTTACATTTTTTGTTGATCAACAAAAAATAATCTACGTGTCAGATACAAAAAATTCTCGTGTAATGAAATGGATCGAAGACGCAACGGAAGGAGTTCGAATGCTCAAATGTTTTTCTCGTGGTTTATATGTTGATTCATCTGGAACAGTGTTCATAGCAGACTATGGTAATCATCGGCTTGTACGTTGGTCGGAAGAACTCGAAGAAAGCACAGTTATTTCGAGTAGAAATATCGAAGCCGATGATACAAATCAAGTTTAAATCATTGAGTACAACGTTTTTCTCTCCAGCCAACTGCATCTTAAAACTTTTAGTTGATTTGAGCAAATAAACAATTTCGTTTTTTATTTTAGATTTTAAACTTTCAATAAAACAATTGAAATGGTGTCTATTATGGATACTTTAGTGGAGAATGTGATTACGTGTGGTGTTTGTTTGAAACATTTCGATGAACCTCGCATGCTATCATGTTCGCATACTTTCTGTTTGCTCTGCATTCAACAGATGGCTTTGGAGAATAATGGACGAATGCAATGTCCGAAGAATGATGGAACTACGGTCGAACAAAATGAAATCAATGGACTGCCAATGAATGAAGATTTACGCAAACTTGTGCAAGTCATTGGCAAGTTTCGAGTTTCGTTTAACAGTTAAGTCAAGAATTTTCACTTTTTGTTCTCTAGATCATCCTGTTGCAAATGTTCCTAAATGTTATCGATGTGAAAATGCAAATGCTGAACACTGGTGTGACGGCGATTGCAAGCATAGTTTTTGTGGTCGATGTTGGGATATTATTCATGAAGCAGGTCAATATCGAAATCATCGAAAAATATCTGTCAAAGACAAACCACTTGAAATGCCTGCATGTAAAGATCATAGTCCTGAAGATGAGAAAGGTAAATATTGGTGTGAAGGCTGTGAGAAGGAGATTTGCGGCAATTGCCAACAATTAAAACATGACGGTCATAAATTCGTTATGATAACGGATATTATCAACGATATTGAACAACAAGTCAGTTTCTTTGTTGTTGGTGTTAACTGTTGAGATTTGTTTTTTTTTGCAGCAAGAAAATGGCTTACAAAATGTTCAACTATGTTTGAACTATCGAACAGATCGAGCGGAAAAGTCGATGAATGAAATTGAAAATGAGAGTAGAAGTAATCAAGAAAAAGTGACTACAACTATGGCAACACTTCGACAACTGATTAACGATCAAGAACAGGTTCTGTTAGAGAGAATTAAGACTGAGGAAAAGAATGCAAGGAAATCATTTGAGCAATATAAAAGAAATCTTCAACAAGAACAGCAAGGTTTAATAAAAGAGATATGTAATGTCGTGGATATTCGAAGAGATAAACAACCGAAAAAATTATTGGAAGCTAAACAAACATTTCAGCAGTATATAAAGGATATGGATACAAGGTTAATCGACCTGAAACCGTTGACTAGGAAAAAATATCAGATTACTGGTTTTGACAAAGTGAATGAATTGCAAACAGCAATTCAAAATTTAAAAGTGACCGAACAACCGAAACATGTCAATGATGTACTGCAACAACGTATCAATAGCACTACGGATAGATCAAAACTTAGTTTGGTTGGTTTACAACTGAACGATATGGACATGGAAATTGTGGCAAATGAAATGGCGATTAATAGGGTAAACAAAGAAAAAGAAAATTTCTTTTTATTTATTTGTACTGTAGGCATTGAAAACATTGGAACTGTATAGTAATCAAATTGGAGATCTTGGCGCACAATATCTAGCTGATGCACTTCGAGAAAACAATGTACTGGGTGATCTTTTAATGTATAATGTGTATTTGATTTTTTATTTATATAGACGGTGACTAATCTACAACTACATGGAAATCAAATTGGAACTGATGGATTGGAACATTTTGCTGATGCACTTCGAACGAACAAAGTAAGTTATGGACCTATTATGAATTATTATTTATTTTTCTTTTATACGTAGACTTTAGATAAATTGGCTTTGTATAACAATAATATAACAAATGAAATAGCTCAAGATATTGCCGATGGACTTAAACTTAATCAGGTAAAGTTGTTTTTTTTCCTTAGTATGATGCTAATAGCTTTCTGTTTTGAATTATAGAAAATGGAAAAACAAATTCGAGCAGTCAATGAAATACCACGTCCAGCATATACTAATCCGGCGCTTCAGAAAAAGATAGTTGACAACGGAAATAGCACAACACTCTACTTGAACAGTTCAAATTACACTGATGACGATATGTTTATTGTAGCCGAAATGTTGAAAAATAACACGGTAAGCCAATATGAAACAGTAACTGTCAGTAGGATACTTCTTCGTTTTGAGAGCATAGAAATGGAATCCTCATATATTTCTTTGGATTTAATGTAGATAGTGACCCACTTATATTTGTATGGAAACTAAATTGGAGATGACGGAGCCAGATATCTAGCTGAAAGTCTTAAAGTCAATATAGTGAGATATTGTTTTAATTATATTTTGAGACCCATTTGCTTCATTAATACAACTTTCCAGTTAACAAATAGCGATTTCATCGAAAGCTTTCTTCTATTGAGTTTTTGAGTAGACAACGATTGTTAGGACGAAGACTACAGTTTTTTCTTCATACAGTCATTGAATAATTTGAATTTAAATCAAAATTGAATTAGTGACAATGGTACATAGTAAGCGACTGCCTATTTCAAAGTTGTCAGATATACTATTCATAAACCAGTGTTTTATTGACGATAGCCTTTTTTATTATTGTAGGCGTTAGCAGTGTTGTATTTGAATAATAATTAAATCTAAGATAAAGTCTACTTTTTGAGTGAATCACTCAAAGTGGGTGTTTACACCCAATAGTATAGCAAAATCTACTATTCATTATCTTATAGACACTAACGTATTTGGAGCTAAGTACGAACAAAATCGGTGACCTCGGAGCACAATATCTAGCCGATGCATTGAAAGAGAATAAAGTGAGTGAAGTTTTCTATTGACTTTATTCGTCGAATTATCATCAATGTCAGCGAAGATTTTTTTCTGAAATAGATAGATGCGAACATTTTCTTTATGTGATAGCTTCCCTATTAGAATGAGTCTATGACAATCGCAATACATCTCTGAAACTAATTCAAATCTTTCATTTAGACGTTACAAGAGTTGTATCTTTACAATAACAAAATTGGAGATGAAGGGGCAAAATTTCTAGCTGAAAGTCTTAAAGTCAATAAAGTAAGAGGCATATATTTACAACATAGATAGAACTGATAGTGTAGTACAGTTAACTGTAGTAATCAGTAGGTATGAAGATAGTTTATTATCCGATTAAATAGATAGATTGGAAATTAATTCAAATTCCTTAATCAGGTTTTTTTTCTCAATTATTGTAGACGCTGACAGTGTTGTATTTGAATAATAATCAAATCGGAGATCAAGGAGCACAGTACTTAGGTGATGCTTTAAAAACAAATCAAGTGAGTAGATAAAGAAAAGGGACAGTAGCTTTTATTTTGAGATTAAGATTTTCTTGAGTAAGCATTATAGGATAGTTAGACATTAAGCTTTTTTCGATAATTGACTTTTGCAGAGAGAGAACGTCAAATTTATCAAATATAATTATTTATTTTTTACTTTTTTTTATGCAGAAATTACAACAGTTGTACTTATATCAGAATCAGATTGGAGATCAAGGAGCACAATATTTAGGTGATGCACTAAAAGTGAATCAAGTAAGTTGACTTTTGAAAATTCTGACTATAGTAATTGAGTGATTTAAAGTAATTAATAATTCCTAATAGTGATAGATAGTCTTCAACATAGTATGATACAATAAGTTGTTTAGTATTAATCAGATTTGTTTTTTTTTCAACATAGTCACTTACACGTTTGGATATCTATACTAATAAAATTGGAGATATTGGAGCACAATATTTGACAGAAGGACTAAAACTAAATAAAGTAAGTAATATCCATGTTTCGAAATCTGTAGAAGAAATAGTTGAGCACATAGTAATTAATTCTATTGAGCTAAAATCGATTGATTAGCATGTGTATAGATACAATAAACTACTAATAATCGTCTTCGTTTTTTTACAATAGTCGTTGACTTATTTGCGTTTGGATAACAATCAAATTGGCGACCAAGGAGCACAAAAGATAGCCGATGCATTGAAAGTTAATCAAGTAAGCTTCGTTTTTAGTAAACCTTCTCTCTTTCAATTACCAGATTGCTTGATATCTTCGATTAAGATAATATCTGTAGAACATGAGACTTTAAATGAATATAAACATAGTGTCTCGTATCAACTCTTTTTTACTACAAATGAGTTTGAACTTTGAGTATGTGCTCTATAGAGAATAAATTAGATAAATCTTATATAATAAAGACTGCGTGTGTGTAATATATTTTGTTAAGATTCGTAAGTTGCGCCAATTCATTCTATATGAATGATAGTCTATGATTTTTTCATCTTTCTATGTAGAAATTACAGCAGCTGTATTTGGAACAGAATCAAATTGGAGATCAAGGAGCACAGTATTTAGCTGACGCATTAAAAGTTAATCAAGTGAGCTCTCATATGATCATATGATTACGTCAGAATTCTATCTAAACGCACGCTGAATATTCGAATAGACTAGACTAGAATATTTCTTGTAGAGCTTTGAAAACACATTACTGACTTTTTCGTTTAGACGCTTACTATCCTATCTGTCGGCAGTCAAATCACAGATAATGGAGCACGCATTTTCGCAGATGTACTCAAAGTGAACAGAGTAAGCCAATACTACCGAAGGACGTATGTTTAGAGATAGGAAAATTGTAGAGTTATTAAGTGATAAAGCATAACAGAGAAATGATGTAATTTCTACTCTCATAAATGAGAAATTAGAATAGAATAGGGCTGTTACATAGTTCTTGTAGGTGATATTCCAAGTTTTTTTCTATCTAGGTATTGACCACTTTGAGTTTGTATCAAAATCAGATTGGAGATCAAGGAGCACAATATTTAGCCGATGCATTGAAAGTTAATCAAGTAAGCTGTCGCATTGATTATATGGTTATACTTCACTTCTGTTCGAGTCTCCATAAGGAAATAATTTCGTTTTATGAAAGTTCCCATTCATACGATATTGACGTTTTTCATCAAGAGAAATGAAAATTGTATGCAGTTATTCAATGAATAATAGATCATTTAGGAGAACAAAACATTTACAAATAAGAATTTACCATAGTTTAGTTTTTTATTAGCATATATGAACGATCTATAAAATCCTCTAACTTTTCTTATCTAGATATTGACCCACTTATATTTATATCAGAATCAAATCGGGGATAGTGGAGCTCAGCATTTAGCGGAAGCACTAAAAGTTAATAAAGTAAGATACATTTTGCGAGAGTAACTCTTTAAAATTAAACTAGAAATGAGAATAAATATACAATTGAGTAATTCAAAAAGAGAAATTCTTCAAAATTCACTCTCAGCTTTGACATTTCTTCAATAGGCACTCAAAGATTTACGACTTCATTATAATCAAATCGGAGATAATGGAGCACAATACTTAGCTGAAGGACTGAAAACAAATAATGTGAGTTTCGTTTTGAGTTCATCATCGAAAGCGTTTCTTACACAAGTATCTGAATAGTGACGAAGACGAATAAGTTCTTTCGTGCGATTAGAAGAAAGTTAATGTGCTAAGTTCCGTAGAATTTTGTCGATAGTATAGAAAAAATCTAGATTGAGAAGTATTTTCATTCCTATTTCTGTTAAACTATAGCTTAGAAATTGTACGTTCTTATGTATCGCTTGACATCAAGTACTATTTTGCTAGGCGCTCAAGGAACTGCACCTTTACAATAATCAAATCGGAGATAATGGAGCGCAATACCTTGCGAATGGTCTCAAAGAGAACAAGGTAGGCAACATATTTGTTCTATCTGAGTGTAGTATAGTGCGGAGATGGAACGACTTCAGATTGTAGTTTGAGGCCAAACCATGATACAAGCATCTTACTCTTCGACTTTTTTTCGTAGACGATGCAGACTTTATGGCTTTCAGCAACAATTTCTGATAATGTTCGAACTCATTTGAAGCAGCAAGATAAACGAATTCGTTTTTGGCATAGCCAGGGCTATGAGGTTCAATAAATGCAATGAAAGCAATTTTAATTATATGAAAATAGTTTGCATCTCCTATTATTTTGTTTTCTATGTCTATATCTTTTGTTGCTAATGCATTTTTTTGACTACGCCTTCAATTTGCATTTTGTAATTATATATAATAAATCTTTTACTTAGACGATTACTCATCTGAATCTTCAAAATACTCAGATCAGAGATGCAGGAGCACAGCAATTAGCAGAGGCATTAAGGACGAACAGAGTGAGATTTATTCGATTGATCCTACATCTTTGATTCATATCAATTGTTTTTTCTCTTATAGACGATTCAGATTCTATATCTTCCCGCAGGTACGATTTCTGCAAATGTTCAAACCAGCTTAAATCAACAAGACAAAAGAATCACTTTCCATTAATCATCTAATTATGAATTCTATCAACTCCTAACATTTTTGTTCAAGAATTTGAACTGAACTCATGAATAAAGACAACTATTTTTTTAACATTTTAATGATAAAATGTTTTTTTGTTGATTTTGTTAAAAACTCACATCATAACTGTGTACATGCTCATTTCTCTCTTTTATTTATGCACAATTAAAATACGTTCTGATAATATAATAAATTGAAATAAATATCAGTATCATTTGTATTTATGCATCAAATCAAATTTTGTTCAAATGCAACCAGGTTTGCCAACCGAAACGTAATCGATATACAATCCTTATGGTATGTTTTCTTCTATGTACGTATCAAATTGACAGCGTGACCAAATTTTAATATTCTTTATCAACTCAATCGTGTCTCGCTGTTTGTTACAACGAATGATGATATAATTGAGGTATCTATCGTCATGTTGATAGATGGTCAGCAAATGCGAACACATGGATGACTGTATAATATTGAAAATATTTACATTGACGATGCAAATAACAATCGAATACAAAAATTTGTTACAACAACATCCGATCAAGAGGAAAGTAAACAATGTTTCCTACCGATAATTAATTATATTATTATTCAAAGAAAAAAAATACGAATAATCAGTTTGTTATTTGTTTACACGCTTGCATGTGAAGAACACAAAAAAATATTTTGATCGTCTTGATTGGCTGATATAATTAATTTTTGTTTTTCTTTAATGAAACACGATCAGTTATTCGACTATATCTGACGTCGCAAATGTTATTTACAAAAAAAATGGCATATTTTTCATAGAATGAAATTTAATAAAAGTTGATCACCTATACATGGTTGTTTGGTATCAACTCTTACAGCAGTTCTTATTATTTGTTTAACTACAAAAAGAACGAGCATGTATAAAATTAAATCCATTCATTATTTATCTTTTCTTTTTCTTGCTAGATCAAATATGTTATTTATCATTTGAACGAACTGTAAAAAAAAGTCAATGAACTCTAAATCTCAATCACGTCCTATTGTTATAGCTAATTCAGGAAAAGATAATATTATGATACTTTTTCAAAATATAAATAGAATATTTGTAAATGAAACAAACAAATTCGAC
>Ga0209960_1003549_pt1 | contig 13231 bp, 21 predicted proteins | sample ThiBiot_500_plan_2_FD_183947 | JGI IMG/M metagenome (GOLD analysis project Ga0209960, IMG submission 183947) | Wastewater bioreactor microbial communities from Cape Town, South Africa - Thiocy_expt_500_plan (SPAdes) | ecosystem: Engineered > Bioreactor > Thiocyanate-remediating >... | reverse complement strand
GGGAAAACCACTGATATTACCTGCGAGGAGTGTCCAAGTGGTTGCATCAAGTGGATATTGAACAACATTATGCGCACCATAATTGGCAATGATTAAACTGTTGGAATATAAATCGAGATGTATACCTCCAGGATATAATAACTGTGTATTAGAAAGTCCGGATCCTCCAAGTAATCTTGTGCCATTCGTAGCACCTGATGCATATGACATTAGTCGATCATTGTCAAAATCGGCTATATAAAGTGTGCCTAATGTTGGATGAAGAGCAATACCATAAGGACGACTCAATTCATTGTAGGCAGATCCATTAGAACCTAGAAAAATATAATACAACTTATTTTTGTGTTTTTAATCGTATAAGCAGTTCAAAACCGACATACTAGATTGTTTTCTTACCTGTACCAGCAACAGTTGTTCCAAAACTATCTCCTTTACGCCAGAATTGGATTCGATGATTTATTCGATCTGTTATATAATAATTACCATTTGCATCTATGATTATATGTGATGGATTGAATAGATGATATGGTGATGAACCACTCGTTCCATTTCCAGCTATGGTTTGACCAAAAGAACTGCCAAATAGATATTTTTGAACTCGATGGTTCAAATAATCAGCAATGTAGAGATTATTTCCATAGTCCATAATAATACCAAAAGGAAAATTTAGATGAGTATTATTCTTACCAGAACTTCCATTGATGCCTGCGACAGTGATTCCGGTTGTATTCCAACGAAGTATAGGCTCCGTATCTGTTATTAAAAGCTTCTCATCAGCAAATTTTTATTAGGATTTCTTTTTGTTGATTCTTTCGTAGTGCTATCTCTCATCACTTTACCTTGTGTAATTGTTCTTTTTGGTTTAATCAGGAGAACAACAAGAACAACAACAGCAACAATCACAATAACAGGTAAAATGGTAAGTAAAGATGCAATAAAATATCGATGTGAACATCTATAATGAGGATTAGAGTTAGAGAGAAAAAAATAGATCTGTTGTCTATAAATCATTGATAAAATACTAACTTATTCTTTTTCTTTTCGGTTTTTTTATGATAATCTATAGTCATATCTGTTTGTTTTGATGATTCTATTTGAAATTCCTTCAATATTTAAATTAATTGAATGAAATAAAAATGAAAAGAATAATGTACAGCACCACCTCCTGAGAATTCACTTTGGATGATCTTGATGCATGACTTGTTTTAATCAAATCACTAATTTGTGAACAAAATCTTTGTGTTAAATTATCATTTTTTATAGTCTTCAATAATAGGAAAATAAGAAAGTGTAGAATTCTTATATGAAACAAAATTCTTCATCAATTTTACTGTATGCCAGTTGTTAGTAGTTGAAGGAACAGTTTTTGGTAATCGAATAGCTACATGAATGACAGTATTTACTCGTCTTTTTTTAATTGATGAATGTTTAAGTGATAGATGACGACGATAATGTGAAACTTTGGCAATACTTGTTTTTTTTTGTTGTAACATTGTATTATGATTTGTATTAGAATAACTTTCCTCGTGGTGTATGAAAATCAAATTCATTTTATTCATCGAACTCTCAAAGAAATTCATATACGACTTCATTCATATAGATTACATTTTTAATCAAATGAGAATATTTCATGAATAACTTGCGTTGATTTTTATATGACCTGACACCAATCAAAAACAAACTTTTTTCCGTATGATCCTCACTACAGTCGAGAGAAAATATAAATCTCTCGTAGGATTTGGCTCTGAAAGTTGTATCAAGAAGTCAGCAGTATTGATATCAATGAATTTTTAGAAGTATTTCAACTTATCGATTCTCCTGTTGTATATTTGATTGACGATGTTTGAAAAAGGCATAGCTAATGATCAAGGTTTTTTTTAATGATTGGATCAATTTATTGCTTCTTCTTGTTCAAAACCACAATCGAAAAGTTAGTTTAAAAATTGTTGATACTCATACTATTAAAAAATGCAAATGCGTCCAAACAAGAAACCTCATCACAGTAGCAATCTCGAGAAAGAAAATTCAATTACCTGTTGCATACATTTCTCAATAATTCATTTGAAAGCGACAATCATGACAAAACTAACACACCGTAGAAAAAATCATTCAAACAAAGACATTAGCCGATCGGCAAAAGTGGTACATGTACGAATCCGACCATATCAAGTACCATTATCAAAGAAAAGAACAGTAAATTTTCTTTTTTACTTTTAACTATTTTTTATATCTATCATGAATTCTACAGAGAGATGATCAAACAATTACTGCTTCATCGAAAATCTCGACAAATTCTAAGCGTTCACTAGTATTACCCGATACATGGGCAAATCATATTGACTATTCTAAAAAGCGAAATAAGAAAAAGAATTTATCAAGGTTTGTTTAATTCTATTCCTGAAACTTTTATCATATGAAGAAATAGATTCAAGCGTCTTCGTATTTGGATCGCAATATGGGTTATATCAATTATTTTCATAGCTGCATTGATCATACTTTTGATCATGTTACTTCAAAGTTCAAAATACACTACTAGTAAGTACATCATAGAAATCGATAGGTGTTTATGATGAATTGATTATTATGATTTTAAAACATTCAGGAGTATTACCTGTTCTTCGATGGAATAGGACAGGTATTACTATAGCAGGTGTTACAGGACAACCTGGAAATGGTTCAAACCAATTGTGTTATCCTTATGGTCTATCAATAGATTGGTCGAATGCTTTATACATTGCAGATCGATGTAATAATCGAGTTCAAAAATATACAAGAGGAGCATTATATGGTGAAACAGTAGCAGGTCAAGCGTCCGGTGTCAATGGAACAGGACCTAGTTTTTTTCGGGGAGTTACTGATGTGGATGTAGATTCTAATGGAAATATTTATGCTGTAGATACTGAAAATCAGAGAATTCAAATGTGGAGTCCAGGATCGTCGGCAGGAGTCACTGTAGCAGGTATCACTGGTAAGTTCTACAACTTTCACAATATATATTTGTTTCCTCGTATAAAACAATATATATGTATGTATTTATAGGTTCACAGGGTAGTTCGTTGAATCTATTAGCGGCCCCATATGGAGTAGCATGTCTTCCTATGTCGAAAACATTTTATGTTGCTGACACTTATAATCATCGAATAATGTATTTCGTTGTCGGAAACCCAAACGGTACAGTTATAGCTGGAGGTAATGGGAAGGGTCTAAATGGGAATCAGTTATCAACGCCCGTAGATCTTCAGTTTGATGCTCCATCAAATAGTACCATAATTGCTAACTGTGATGGCAACAATACTATACGATGGGCACTGGATGCTTCTAACTGGACTTTGATTGCTGATAGCTCGACTGGAATTGGTATTTGCCCAAGAGGTGTAACTACGGATCCTATGGGTAATATCTATATCGCTGATACCAAGAATGTACGAATACAATTTTATCCTGTTGGTGAAATGAATGGAACTACGATTGCTGGCACTAAAAGCGTATTGGGCGCCAATGCTTCTCTTTTGGCATTTCCCTATTCAGTAGTGCTTGATAGCCAATTGAATTTATATGTGTCTGATTACAGTAATTATCGAATACAGAAATTCGTGCGCTATTGAAAGAGATAAATGTCCCTAGAAATTCACAATAAATATTAATTTAAAGCAACTTTAAGTGAACGAAATCGATATTTCCCTCACTTTTACTGCCAGTTTCTTAAAGACGTATAATCATTGATTGATCAAGATTTTAAAAGTTACCAAAAGTTTTGTGTATTTAATTCATATATTATTTGACATAAGCTATTTTACGACTTAGCAACTTTACTAATATAGATTTTTTTGTTTAAAGGCTTTTCATTGCTCTTCAAGTTTAAAATTGTATCGAATAAATTAAATAGACAATAATTATATAAATCTCTTGTAGGATTTGTTTTTGAATCAAAACGAAATTACCGTTTATGTCAATGAATTTTCAGAAGTATTTCAACTTATCCAATAAATAAAGGTATAGTTAACGATCAAGGTTTTTTCTGGTGAATCATAGGATTTGTTTGTGGTTTAAGGTCGTTTTATATTGAACTGTTTTTTTTCCACAATAAAATGAACAATCCATGTGTGAAAAAATACGTTCTCTCCTTGTTCTAAAGGTTGTGGGTATAATTTAGATAAACTTTGAATTTGAATGATGAATTTTTTCTAATAAAAATTGTCTTCACAGATACTCCTTTTCTTTCGTCATTCGATTTCAAAATATTTTCACATAATTTTTAGACTGTATAGTACTCAACGAAAAGTCATATCATCCAATTAAATTTAACGTTTAATTGTGCTTTGTTTATTGATCCAAAGTCAAGAAAAATATGATAACAAAAAAAAATTCTCAGCACCCTCAAATCCTGTGTAAAATCGAAGCCGATCCAAATACTTTTAACATGAAATCGTTTGCAAATATTAGTCGATTTAGCGCTTATCCTGATGAGAAAGAAGAAGTTTTATTTATGATTGGATCAATTTGTTGACATTCATATGTTCATACTATTAAAAAATGCAAATGCGTCCAAAGAAGAAACCTCATTACGACAGCAATCTCCAGACAGAAAATTGAATTACCTGTTGCATACATTTCTCAGTAATTCATTTGAAAGCGACAATCATGACAAAACTAACACACCGTAGAAAAAATCATTCAGAGAAACACATCAGTCGATCGGCAAAAGTGATACATGTACGAACTCGATCATATCAAGTACCATTATCAAAGAAAAGAACAGTAAATTTTCTTTTTTACTTTTAACTATTTTTTATATCTATCATGAATTCTACAGAGAGATGATCAAACAATTATTACTTCATCGAAAATCTCGATAAATTCTAAGCGTTCATTAGTATCACCCGATACATGGGCAAATCATATTGACTATTCTAAAAAGCGAAATAAGAAAAAGAATTTATCAAGGTTTGTTTAATTCTATTCCTGAAACTTTTATCATATGAAGAAATAGATTCAAGCGTCTTCGTATTTGGATCGCAATATGGGTTATATCAATTATTTTCATAGCTGCATTGATCATACTTTTGATCATGTTACTTCAAAGTTCAAAATACACTACCAGTAACTAGATCATAGAAATCGCTAGACTTTGATAGCAAACTGTTGATTATGATTTTAGAGTATTCAGGAGTAGCACCTGTTCTTCGATGGAATAGGACAGGCGTCACTATAGCAGGTGTTACAGGACAATATGGAAATGCTTCAAACAAATTGTACTATCCTTATGGTCTATCAATAGATTGGTCGAATGCTTTATACATTGCAGATCGATATAACCATCGAGTTCAGAAATATACCAAAGGTGTATTATACGGCGAAACAGTAGCAGGTCAAGCGTCCGGTGTCAGTGGGACAGGATCTAGTTTTTTTTGTGGAGTTACTGATGTGGATGTAGATTCTGATGGAAATATTTATGCTGCAGATACTGAAAATCAGAGAATTCAAATGTGGAGTCCAGGATCGTCAACAGGAGTCACTGTAGCAGGTGTCACTGGTAAGATCTACAACTTTCACAACATATATGTATGTATTCATAGGTTCATGGGGTAATTCTTTGAATCTATTAGCTGGCCCATATGGAATAGCACGTCTTCCTATGTCAAGAACAGTTTGTGTTTCTGACACTTATAATCATCGAATAATGTATTTCGTTGTCGGAAACGCAAACGGTACAGTTATCGCTGGAAGTAATGGGAAGGGTATCAATAGTAGTCAGTTAGCAACGCCAGTAGATATTCAGTTTGATGCTCCATCAAATAGTATTTTAATTGCTAACTGTGATGGCAACAATGTTATATGGTGGGCACTGGGTCCTTCTAACTGGACATTGATTGCTGATAGCTCGACTGGAATTGGTGGATGTCCAAGAGGTGTAACAACGGATCCTATGGGTAATATCTATATTGCTGATAATGGCAGACATCGAATACAATTTTATCCTGTTGATACCATAAACGGTACTACGATTGCTGGTACTACAAACTTCGCTGGCAGCAATGCTTCTCTTTTGGTATATCCTGTTTCAGTAGTGCTTGATAGTCAATTGAATTTATATGTGTCTGATTACCATAATCATCGAGTACAGAAATTCATGCGCTATTAAAAAAATACTTTAAGCATTATCCTCACATAAACAAGCAATAAAAATATGAAAAGAAGAAGATGATAAGCAGCATGTTGCACCATCACGACGATGAAAATGTTCCCAAATTCGATTTTCACTCCAATATTTCCAATCGTTATCTTTCCATTCTTTATTATTACGAATCCATTGCCAATTTCGTAAATCATTAGCATAATACCAATCACGACATTTTCCACATAAAATACATGGGCGACCTTTACAATCCAGTTCTCTGTACGTTCCACTCACACCGAATTCATAGTTTTCTAAATAATATGTGATTTGATTTCTTGAAACTAAAATATTTAAATAAACCTAAAAGTTACGTACCTGACGTTTGTTCGACAATACGAACTTGTTTCAAAGTATCTTCAAGATTTCTCTGTATAGAATTCATTCCAATGATACGATATTCTGTTCGTTTTGGTAAGAGTAATTCTTCCATTTCTTCCATAAGATCAGTTATATAATCGGCTATATGTTCTTTAATTTTCAATACATGCGTATATTCATGTTTGGAAATAAGATTTTCAAAAGATCTCTTATTATTTGCTAATGTTATTTGTTTATTATGCAATGGTAATAGATAATTATCAATTAATAAATTATTTTTCTCATCAATTTGACGAATTTTTAATTTTAATTTTTCTTCATAATTATCAATTGTTTTACGTAAATTATGAAATAATGTCGTAACAGTTTCAATATTATCATACTTAGTTTTATTTTGTAGACAATTTCCTTGTTCAACTGCTTTAATTAAACATGTTTGTAATCCTTGAAATTCAACTTGTACCTAGAAAATTAATTTACGCGAATTGTTTTTGACATTAAGGAACATTTTTCGACAAACTTGTTCTATAATATCTTGTGCAGCATCAACCACTGAAATCGTCGAATGATGTTGATGTTGTTTCGTTAGTTGACAATCGACACAAATCAATGTATCACAATTACACCAGTATTGTAGTTTCTCGTCAGGATGTATCGTACATCGTTGATATTCTCGTGGTTTTTTATCGATAGGAACTTTATGATGATTTGAAAGTGCTCGACCTTTATGAATACGTTTCCAACATCCTGAACAATATTCAACTGAACAGTTCAAACACCAAACGGTCGGTGTAGCTGATAGACATTCATAACATATTGGTAAATCTATAGATAGAAACGATCGAATGAGTTTTAAAATCCACAGCACAATGTTTATTTACTAGTCTGTACACTTTGGTTTTCTTTTTCTTCGACAATCGTTTGCATTGTACGAGGTGTGTATGCGTGAGATTATTCAAAATAGAAATAAAAAAAGCAACAACGAATAAATAGAAGTCTTATAGGGTTATATGATGAGAAAATAGATGTGACATCAATCAGCGCCATCTTGTCACCAAATGTGATTATGATAGGTAAATAAAATAATCGAATAAAATCGATTATTTTTCTTTCTCTTTCTTTTTTGTTCATTATTGTCAACAAACAAACATGCTTTCGAGTACATCTGCTAGATTTCATTTACTTTCCTATGGTATACTTCTTGGTATAACTCTTTGGCATTCATTTATTAGCAGTTTAATTGCTCGTCGAACATTATCTCGACCACAGCTCGGTCAACTTCAAAGCAAATTATTTCCTATCTATTTTTCTTTACAAAGTGCACTTAGTGGATTGTGTTTGTTAACAACATCGAATCGAACTAGTCAACTCATTTTTCTCATTGATCTCATCGGTGGATTAATCAATTTAATTGTATTCGGACCATTGATAATAAAGTTTGTCATATTTTGTTTTTCTTTTACACATAATCTAATTGATTTGTAAATAGATTGATGAATCAACGTTTTAAATTAGAAATTGACGAAGGTAAAAAATACAATGAACCGGGTATCAGCAATGAATTTCAAGCATTGAATAAACAATTCGGCAAAGTTCATGGATGGAGCGTACTTATCAATATGATTATTGCGATTTCACTTGTTGTTTATCCATTTTCTGTATCTGTTATAATTAGTTAGACGAATAAAAGGATAGAAAGGTAACAGATGTGCAACTAATTTCGAAATCTATTGAAGGAAAGAGATGATGCAATGTTGACATTTTCTTCGAATATGTTGTGAAATATACCGTCATCTTGGATAGAATTTCGTAAGAACGGTAATCTGCGACAGTATAAATAGCGGAAGTCGTTTTTCGAAGACTTCACTACTTACTCAAATTCGAACGTTCTGAAATCATGGGCAAAGAAAAAGGAAATATTAATATTGTCGTTATTGGTCATGTTGATTCAGGAAAATCAACATCGACAGGTCATTTGGTCTACAAATGTGGTGGCATTGATAAACGAATGATTGAAAAATTCGAAAAAGAAGCTACTGAAGTAAAGATATTCTTTTTGAACTATATGCATAATGCAATTGAATCATTCTATAGATGGGCAAAGGTTCATTCAAATATGCTTGGGTTATGGACAAAGTCAAAGCTTCACGAGAACGTGGTGTTACGATCGACATTTCACTTTGTCAATTCGAAACCAATGAATTTCACGTAACAGTTATTGATGCACCAGGTCATCGAGATTTCATCAAAAATATGATTACTGGAACATCACAAGTAGAGATTTGTTAAAATTATATTTTAAGCATCATTATTTTTGTCGTAGGCTGATTGTGGAGTTTTGGTCGTAGCTGCCAGTACTGGTGAATTCGAAGCTGGTATTTCGAAAAATGGTCAAACACGTGAACACGCTCTGTTAGCATTTACATTGGGTGTCCGACAATTGATTGTTGTTGTCAACAAAATGGATTCAACTGAACCAGCTTATTCCGAAGTTCGTTTTAATGAAATCAAAAATGAAGTTTCATCATTCATCAAAAAAATTGGTTATCAACCAGAAAGTGTTGTTTTCGTACCTATTTCTGGTTGGCACGGTGACAATATGATCGAAGCATCGACCAACATGCCTTGGTACAAAGGATGGTCAATTGAACGAAAAGAAGGCAATGCATCGGGCAAAACTTTACTCGAAGCTATCGATGCAATCATTCCACCAACACGACCAATTGAAAAACCACTTCGATTACCCATTCAAGATGTTTACAAAATCGGTGGTATTGGTACAGTACCTGTTGGTCGAGTTGAAACCGGTGTTCTCAAACCAAATATGGTCGTTAGTTTTGCGCCATCGAATGTAACAACTGAAGTTCGATCGATTGAAATGCATCATAAAGAAATCGACGGTAAATATTGTTGATTGACGAAATTAGAATTTTTTGAGGGTGATGATTTATATTTGTAGAAGCTATGCCTGGTAATAACATTGGCTTTAATGTTCGAGGTCTTAGTGTAAAAGATCTTCAACGTGGTTATGTCTGTTCGGATGTTCGAAATGATCCAGCACAGGAAGCTGTTAATTTTACTGCTCAAGTAGATTTCTTATTCATGTTTATTTTCCTTTTAAAAAGTCAATCTTATTTTTTCAAGGTTATTGTGCTCAATCATCCAGGTCAAATCGCAGCTGGTTATGCACCCGTACTCGATTGTCATACATCGCATATTGCATGTAAATTTGCTGAATTAATTTCTAAAGTTGATCGTCGAACAGGTAAAGTCATTGAAGATGCACCTAAATCGATCAAATCAGGTGAATCGGCTATTGTTAAAATGATTCCAACGAAACCAATGTGTGTCGAAAAATTTTCCGAATATCCACCATTGGGTCGATTTGCTGTTCGTGATATGCGACAAACGGTTGCTGTTGGTGTTATTAAAGAAGTTGAAAAGAAAGCACCAAGTACCAACGCCACAGGTAAAGCCGGTGGTGCTGCTGGTACAAAAAAGAAATCGAAAGTATAGGGATTGTGGTACTTTCGCAAATTACATCAACAATTAATTGCATTTAATCTCATCATTTGTCTTTTTATTGAAACACAATGGGAACAACGACGAAAACAAAAGGATTTCTATTCTTGGAAACCTTCATTTCGTATATTCAATTGTTCATTTTTGTAAAAAGATCTGTCGTGTAGAATTAGTTGTAATTATAGCATCATTTTTATTTGCGAAAGAATGTTTTTTTTTGTATCACAACGAAAAAGAAGAATATGAAATAAATAAATTAAATAAAACACCCTCACCCTCAATAAAGTGTCATGAAATTTATTTTCGTTTTCTCGATGATGACCATAGTGATGCTGGAGTAACAGGAACATTTCTCATGGTAATTTCATATTTGGGTAGCATATTTTCTGTATATTCTTCAATAATTGACGTCACACGAAAGAGAGTAAATGGTAAAACGAGAACTTCTTCTTCAGGAAAATAAGCAATATCCGATGAAAGATCAATAGCAGTTGGACATATTTCAGCAAATGTATATTTAACAATGGTTGACAAAATTGAACCATCTTGAGACGAAGGTCCTATGAAAAATTCCGCAATATTTCGTTGTTTCGATGTCGATTGAAGTGTACGTGTTTCGACAATAGCTGCATGATCATGTGCCCAACGATAGGCATTGAGATCATCTCGTGTTAACATCATACCACGATATGAATGTCCACGATATCGATACAGAGAAAGTTCACGAAGATGTAAATATAAAATAACTGTATATGCATCAGCATTATCATGTAAAATTTCGAAGAATTTCGTTGGCAATGTAAAAATTGTTAATAAAGATTTAATTGATTTCTGTTTTAAAAATTCAATATGATATAATCGTTGTGCTCGTTCATATTGATCACTACTCAATGGAATATGCATTTGAATTAGTTGTTCGACGATTCGTTTACTTTCACGTCCTGTTCGATTGTATAATAAAAATCTCATAATTGGACTTGCATTCGATAGAGCAAGCATAAGTTGTGCATCACGAGCATCAGCTGATGAAAAATAACCAGTGATATAGTTATCGGGGCGATCGGACGAATATAAATTCACCGAATTAACTAATCGAAAAGGTGATTGATGTTCACGAATTTGAATAAAACGATTGGTTTCATTTGGATTAATTGGTCGATTGAATAACGATTGAATTGTTGGTGAATTTGTTAGAGTGAAAGCTATTTTCTTCTCTCGAGTTAGAATATGTCGATTACAAAGATTATTTCCAAGTAATAAACGAACTACTTCGGAATGATCATTAGCACAAGCTGCATGTAATGAAGTCCAGCCAGTTGTTTGATCGATATAGTTGACTTCTTCGTAGGATAACAATGGTAGAAGTTCTCGAACACGATCGATATCACCAATTGAACAAGATTCATAAAATTGACTTCCTAAATTATTCTCCAATCGCTTCGAATGTCTATGACCCATGTGTCGATGACAACACTTTCAAATAAGAAAAAAAACCCAATATGTTATTTTTCTTCCTTTCTTGTTCTCCTATGTAAACAAAGAGAAAAACAGTCAGAATTTCAATTTCTTTTCGCCGAGAACACCGATGTATCGTCAAATCCAGAAGCCATCAATTGCTCATACAATTGCAGGACATATTCGATCATTTTATCGACTATTGTTTATGCTCAGTATTATTTTATTGATTGCAATGGTGGGTGGTGCTGCAGTTTTTTTAGGTGAAAAACACATAGACTCTTGTTCAAGTTCGTATTATACACTTAAATGGCTTGTAGTATCTGGAATGATTGAGATCCTCGTTTGTGTTTTCATTGCTTTAATCGTATGTAAAATGAAATTTATTATTTTGATTTACATGTATAATTATTTAGATTATTGCAAATGTGATTTGCTTTCGTATAGACAGTAGTATTATTTGGTTTTGTATTGATCTAATCGTATTAATTCTCTCTGCAGCTGGTCTCATCTACAGATTCGTTCAGGCACTGAAACAGGAGCAAAGTGATAATACAAACATGAAATTTCCATTTGCAAATAACAAAACTCCAAATACTTGTGGAAATACTATTATGTTATATGCCAATTGTTTCAGTGGTTTTCTAGGCATCTTAGTGTTTGCATCGATTTGTCATGTGTTTGTTAACATAATAATTGTTGTAAAATAATGAATCGTATGGGTCATATGTTGAACAATTATTTTCAATGAAAATCGTACTAATTTGTTGAAGATATATTTTAGATAGATTTTCTCTATGCCGTTCTTTCATACGCCATCATTCGATTCCATCGAACCCATACTTCCAAATACACCGGTAGAAATCGAACCTTCTCAACGACTTCAACGAACAGCAGCAGCTCCAATCAACATTGCGAAAGATATTCGAATAATTTATCGATATTTTTTCATCATAGGATTTCTTTTTATCATGATTATTTTTGGTCTTTCTGCAATTATCTATAGTAGTTTGAAAGTTGATCAATGTCAATCTATTACTCCTTCGGATTTAACAATGATTATTATCTTTGGATTAGTAGATATTAGCATATGTTCACTTGCTCTCATATTCGTATTTATGAACTTGTCGAATATATTAATTATAGAATTTTTTTTGTTTGTTCTAGGTTATTCTCAATGTTACGTATTTTCATTGTGTTAATGATAAAATACCAGCATATATTTTTAGTTTATTAATAATGGTGTCATTATATTATTGTCTGGGAAGTTCAAGAATATCAGTTGAGTTTCTAAAAAAATGATTTTTCTATTCGTAATCAAATTGATCTTTGTTTAGTCTCGTCGATGGATTTTTTTACCTTGGGATTTTTTATTAAAATCTAGCGATCAAAATGAATATTGTGATCTAGTTATACATATGCTTGTAATTCTTATTAAATTATGTATACTTTTAATATTTTGTTCATATATACTATATGCATGTTTTATGTTTTTTAAAAAACAATGTAAAACTCGACAAAATAATCGAGATGTGTCGATGACATTAACATAAATTTAATAAAAGTTATTTTAAATTACAACTGAACTCATATATACAATTAGAGAAAAATCCTTAGTTGCAACGGGAACTTTAATCCAAAAACTGACATTATACTGTCGCGATGAAAGTGTATCAATCACTTGCGAGATTTTTACAGGTGATAATAAAACATCAATTTGGCATCCATAATCAGGTGTGTGAGAAGCAAAGCTGGCCG
>Ga0209960_1003546_pt1 | contig 13245 bp, 10 predicted proteins | sample ThiBiot_500_plan_2_FD_183947 | JGI IMG/M metagenome (GOLD analysis project Ga0209960, IMG submission 183947) | Wastewater bioreactor microbial communities from Cape Town, South Africa - Thiocy_expt_500_plan (SPAdes) | ecosystem: Engineered > Bioreactor > Thiocyanate-remediating >... | reverse complement strand
ACTTTTTTCTCATCAATCTCTTTAATAGGTCATCCTCATAATCAATTAGCTGTTCTTACAACTTATGCAGAAAATGAATTCCTTTCAGTTTATCACTACTATTTATGGTATTCATTTTTTTTTTTTTTTTAATAACAAAACTAAATGATAAATAGAAGAGATTCATAAAATAAAATACAAAATAATTAGTTTAATTTCTGAAATTCCTTTTGCGACTTCAAAAGAAAACTTAAATTTAATATTTCAAAAGAACAAAGAAAAGTTTTTGAATTATAAGGATAAAGAAAAAGATAATAATCAAAAAGATCGTTCAAAAAAGTATATTTTTTTTTTCTTCTTTTTTCCTTCTTTTTTTTTTTCAATCCCAAAGAAATTAATCATTAAATTTCTAAAGTGATGATGATAAAACTCAAACTTTAATGGTTCTTCATTCAATTCGTATGTTTGGAATTTTATTTACTCAAACAGAGTATGTTTTTTTCTAAATTAAACATTTCAAAAATAAATAAATAAATAAAAATTGTTATAGTTTAGAGGAGTTTGAAGGTGTGCAACGTCAAGCTTTTAAATATTTGGATAATCTAATGAAAAGAAGAAATAAACCCATTTCATCTGGAACTCTAATTGTCTTTTTAATTATTTCAATGGCTACAGTCCATTATCTTCGCATTTATAAACCAAAAAATGGTATTTTTTCTTTTCTTTTATTTTATTTTTTCTAAAGAACGAAACTTGATTAATAATAGATATCGAAGTTTCTGAAAACAATGCCCAAGATCTTGCACTTTCAATGTTATTCCAATTATTTTCAAAAATTCTTTCCTTTTGCAAAAATCTTTGCACAGAATCGAGCCAAAAAAACACTGGGAACTCCTTTATTAAAGGTTTTTTTCTTTTTTTTTTTTCCCTATTATTTTGAAATACCAATAATATAATATGCTAATTTGTTTTAGCCATCTCAATTGTTGAATCTATTCTTCCATCTATCAAGTTAATCACTGATTGGGTTTATAGTAACTATGATTATTGGAGTCAATTTTCCCAAAAACAAGTTTGTTTCTTTCCTTTTAAATTTATATTATTTTCAGTTTCTGATCTTTTTTTTTCTATATCTAGATTCCTGCAATGACATCATTTTGGAATAATCTATCTGAATGTTTAAATTGTTTATGGATTCATTCCCCAGTTGAATTAGCATTTTTGAAACAAACATTTCCTTTGGTTTGATTTACTTTTATTATTATAAAATACCTTTTTTTAATTTGAATTTTTTTTTTTCCTCATTTTTTTCTAACTCTATTCTAATTCTAGCCTGAGGATCTACAACATCGTTCATTCCTTCCTTTAATTAAAAGTTTAGAATCTGTTGATTGGAAAAAATATAAGTCCATTGTGAATCAAGAATCTCAAAAAGAAGTACACGACAATCGAGTTAAATCCATCTTCTCAAATGCTTGTTATTTTGTTGAACAAAAGGTAACATTTTACAATCAATATGACCTCTTTTTTTTTTTTCTTGGTATTCAAAATCTTTTTTTTTTAGCCTAGATACCTTCGACTTCAAACGTCTCATGAAAAGCCACCAAGAAATGCTACATTTTTCCCTGTTTCTGAAGATAATCCTGAACCTGAATTCAAATTTGTTCCTCCTCAATATTTTCCAAATTATTTAAAAAATTTTGGACAAAGTATTCCACAAAACAATACCCAAATTCCCTCCCCAACAAAAAATGTTCCACCAATTCAAAATGGACAACATCAATATCAACAACAACCGATGTACTATCATATTCAAGGCCAAAATCAAAGTCCCCCTAAAACTTTACATCCATTTAATCGAAGCCAAATTCAAACTCCAACAATAACACCTGCTCAACACTTTCAATCGCCAACACTTGACTTTGAGAAATCAGTTGCCCAACAAAATAACAATGTTGTTATGGATATGGATAATGATGATCAAGATGATCTTGATGAAGATGATAATGAAGTTGTTTACTTCCATGGTCGTCAATCACAATCTGATCCAAGAAATAGTCCTCGATCAAATCTTAAGTAAGGATTCATATCATTTTTTTTTTTTTTTTTCTAAATAACTTAAATTTCCAATAGTGTAATTGGTTCAGAGAGAAGAAGTGACTCTCCATTGAATTTTGCAAGTAATTTGCCTTTTTTTTTTTTTTTTTCTTCCCGTTCCTCTTTGTTTTTTTAATAAAATAAAAAATGAATAGCTTTACCACCCCCAAAAATTGAACCAATACCCTCAACACAAAGTATGAACCCATGGTCCTTTGGAACTAGCAATCCATTCATTTTTTCTGATTTTTCAAAAAGTACTCAATCGAACGAATCACTTCCAGCGAACCTTTTTGATTCATTTGGAATGAATGGGTTTGGATCACATCCCACAGATACTATTGGAACAAATAATCCTTTTATTCAACCAACCAAAAAGTTTCTTTTCCTTTCTTTTTCTTTTTTCTTTCTTTTTGTAGTAATATTAAACAATCTTGAATATTTTAGGACTGCTCCACCACCAGGTTTTTAACCTCCAAGTTTAGGGAATCCTGAATACTGCCCTAAAGGAAATACAAAACCATAAAATAAAAAAAAGCAAAACCAATGGATTCGTTGTGAGTGGTTTCTTGACTCAAGCACTTTGGATGAGAATTTCAAATCAAAGTTGAAATCTCCGCCCCCTTCCTCAATTATCCCCTTCTTTCCTCCTCTCACCTCCCCCACTATGGAGGAAAAGAAATAAATCATGATTTCATTGAAGTTTTTTTTTTGGCAAAAATTAAAAATTAAAAATGAAGAAATCAAACAAGATAAAATTTATCTACCCAGAAGAGAACCCAAGTTCGATTTTCAATTTTGTTATAGTTTGATCTGGATTCTTTTCAAATGATTCTAATAATTCAACAACATTTCGATCTACTTTTTTCCTAAGTTGAAACTGTTCTCCATTTTCCCACATTGATTGTTCTGTTTTCTCTCTTCCTTTTGCACTCTCAATGGCAATCCGAACTTCAAGTTCACTATTTAACTTTACTTCACTTGCTAACATATATTTCACAATTTCAATACGTCCAAATTGACAAGCAACTAAGAAAGGAGTTAAACCAGAACTATCTGCAGTCCTGATATTAACTCTCTTATCATTGAACAATAACTTCACAATTTCAATGTGTCCATTTCTACAAGCAATCCAAAGTGGTGTTTCCTTTTTCAAATTCTCTCCTCTATTAATATCAACTCTTTCATCATTTAATAACAATTTCACAACTTCAGTATGTCCTTTAAGACAAGTAATATAAAAAGGTGTTTGACCAAAAACATTTGGCTTGTTTACTTTATCTCTCTTCTCATCGATAAATATTAGCATCGTAGTTGGATTTAAACTAGTGACTGAATGCGGTGTTTCTTCATCTTCGCTTTCTGAATCATCTGTCTCAACTTCATCGTAATCAAATTTTTTTAGTAATAACTTCACAATTTCAAGATGTCCATTATGACAAGCAATATAAAAAGGTGTTTGTCCATCATCATCCGTCTTCTTGACTTTAATTCTTTCATCATTTAATAATAATCTCACAATTTCAATATGTCCATTACAACAAGCGTAATAAAGAGGTGTCCAAAGATCTCCATCTCTTTTATTGATATCAACTCTTTCATCATTTACTAATATTTTCACAATTTCAGTATGTCCATTTCCACAAGCAATACAGAAAGGTGTTTGTTCATAGTCTCTGTCTGTGGAATCAATATCAATATTTGGATGGTTCATAAGTATTTGTTTAACTTCTTCAACATTTCCATCTTTACAAGCAATATAGAGTTTGACTTCTGGTGTATTGCTTGAAGAGAAGCTAGATTCATTATAAGAAGCATAAAGAAGTCGATTCTCCATGTAAGCTTGGAAAGCCATTCTGAAATTATTTTTTTGAATTTTTTAACGGTTTTTTCAAAGTCCTTAAATATGAAATTTCATATTTCATTTAATACTTCATGGATTTCAAAAAATTATACAATTTGAATTTATAAATTGAAGCTGATTGACTCAAGAATATTGGAGTAAATGATTTGTTATTTTCACAATCTATAAGAATCTTTCTAATTGATTAATTGGAATGGAGACAATGGACCAAAGCAATCAAACATTTTTTTGAATCATGCAAGCCTCAAAGAGTAGTTTCGTTCACAATATTAACATTTAACATTGTTTTCATTGTTTTCGTTAAAACAAAGATGTTTATGTCGAACGTTGGACAACAGCAACCAAGAAGAAGAAGAGGAATCAATTAATCAATTAATCAACTGAATGCAATTGGAAGGCAACTTTTGATGGCTTGCTCGCTCGTGTTCATGTTCATACTCCCTGTTCACCAGTTCAATTGGACTTTTGGTTCATTTTGCTCGTTTGATGATTGAATAAGTATTTCTTTTTTGATTTTTCTTTTTGTAATTTTTCTTTTTTTTTTTTTTTTTTTTTTTTTTATTTTTTTTTTTTTTTTTTTTCTTTTTTCCTGTAATTTTCTCTTTTGATTTATAATAATATAATAAAATCACTAAATCATTGATTAAAAGTGAAAATGGAGAAACAACTTCTTGATGCTTGTGAGAAAGGGAATCATGAAGAGGTTCAACAGCTAATTTACAATAATCGACAAATTAATATCAACTGTAAAAATGAATATGGCTTCACACCCTTTTTTATTGCTTGTGGAAATGGATATACTCAAATTGTAAGGTTATTAAATCTTTGGGGAGCAGAGAGAAATCATACCAATGATGGAGTAACACCTTTATGGATTGCTTGTCGAGAAGGAAATCTTGAAGTCGTAAAACTATTATTAAATGATGTAAGAGTTGATATCAATCAAGTTGATGGTTATCATTATACAACACCTCTTTGGATTGCTTGCAAAAATGAAAATTTTGATGTTGTGAAATTGTTATTAAATAATGAAAGAATTGAAGTCAATAAATCAATGAATCATGGTTGGACACCTTTTTATACTGCTTGTCAAGAGGGCCAGATTGAAATTGTAAAATTGTTATTGAATAATCGAAAAGTTGATGTTAATCAAGGAGATTATGATTGGACACCTTTCTATGTTGCTTGTAGAAATGAACATATTGAAATAGTCAAATTGTTATTAAATGATAAAAGAGTTGAAGTTAATTACGCAAATTATTTTGGTGCAACACCTTTTTTATCTGCTACCCAAAAAGGACAGATTGAAATTGTGAAATTATTGTTAAATGATAATAGAGTTGCTATCAACAAAGCATTGAATAATGGTGCAACACCATTTTGCCTTGCATGTGAAAATGGACATATTGAAATTGTGAAATTATTATTAAAAGATCAGAGGATTGAGATAACTAAAGCATACTATGATGGTAAAACACCTTTTTGGATTACTTGTTATAAAGGACAGATTGAAATAGTGAAATTGTTATTAAATGATGAAAGAGTTGATATCAATAAAGCAGATGATGATGGTGAAACACCTTTTTATATTGCTTGTCAAAATGGACATATTGAAATCGTGAAATTATTATTAAACGATGAAAGAGTTGATGTTAACCAAGGAAATAAATATGAAGAGACACCTTTTTTGATTGCTTGTCAAAATGGACTTCTTGAAATTGTGAAATTATTATTAAATGATGAAAGAATTGATATCAATAAAGCAAGTAAGGATAGAAAAACGCCTTTTCATGTTGCTTATCAAAATGGACATATCGAAATTGTTAGATTATTATTAAATGAGAAGAGATTTAATATCAATAAAGCAAATAATGATGGTGAAACACCTTTATATGTTGCTTGTATGGATGGACATATTGAAATTGTGGAGTTATTATTAAATGATAAAAGAACTGATGTCAACCAAACAAATAATGATGGTCAAACACCTTTCCATGCTGTATGTTGGGAAAAGCATATTGAATTTGTGAAATTGTTATTAAATGATGAGAGAATTGACATAAATAAAGAAAATAATAATGGTTGGACGCCTCTCATAATTGCCAGTTCTTTGGGATGTTTTGAGATTTTGAAAGAAATTTTAATGAATGGTAGAGATGTAAATTTAAACATAAAAGATTATCAAGGAAAAACTGTGATTAATATTGCAAGAGAGAGAGGGGAATCAGATATCATTGAATTATTGGAGTACTTTGAAAAGCATCCAAGTGAAGCAAGAACAAGATTGAGAAACAAACTTAGTTTACCTCATACAAATTTACTTTTTTTTTGTGAAAATGGACATATTGAAAATATGAAATTATTGTTAAATGATCCAACAGTTAATCTCAACTGTCAAGATTATTCAAAATGGAGGAGGACACCATTTTATCTTGCTTGTGAAAATGGACATATTGAAATTGTAAAATTATTATTAAATGATGATAGAGTTGGTTTTAATCAAGCAAATACTGATGGCTTTGCACCCTTTTTTGTTGCTTGTGAAAATGGACAATTAGAAACTGTGAAATTATTATTAAATGATGCGAGAATTGATATCAATAAAGCAAATAATGAAGAAGAAACTCCTTTTTGGATTGCTTGTCGAAATGGACACATTAAAATTGTGGAGTTATTATTAAAGGAAAAGAGGGTTGATATCAATAAAACTAATCTAAATAATGCAACACCATTTTATATTGCTTGTGAAAAAGGTCATATTGAAATTGTTCAGTGTATGATAGAAAGCGGAAGAGAAATAGATATGGAGCAAAAATGGAATAATATTATGACAGCTTTGGATGTTGCGATACAATGTTCAAGATATTTTGATTTAGAAACTGAGGAAGTTAGAAGGAATCATCAAATGATAGTTAAATTATTAACGTCAAGAACAGAGCATGAATTTTCTGGTAATTTTTTTTTTTCTCTGAAATTATTTCCCGTTTTCCCTAAAAAGTAATTCATCAATTAATTTAGATTGTCAAAAATTAGGAAAACTCTTTTTTATTGCCTGTAAAAAAGGAGATATTGTTGAAACTAAAATATTACTTAGAAATCCAAAAACCAATCTCAATTATCAAGATTATACTTCCAAAAATACACCCCTTCATATTGCTTGTGAATTTGATGATATTGAAATTGTGAAATTATTGTTAAATGATCAAAGAGTTTCTGTAAATATACTGAATAGTGGATATGAAACACCTTTTTATGTTTCTTGTAAGAGAGGATATATTGAACTTGTAGAGTTGTTTTTGAATGATGAGAGGGTGGACATACATAGTGTAAATTTTGAAGGACAAACTCCTTTTTTTATTGCTTGTGAAAATGGAAAAATTGAAATTGTAGATCTATTATTAAATGATAAAAGGGTAGATCCAAATAGGGAAAATGATTATGGTGAAACACCTTTTTATATTGCTTGTAAGAATGGACATATTGAAATTGTGAAACTATTATTAAATGATAAAAGAGTTATTATTAATAAGAAAGAAAATTGTATTGGTGCAACACCTTTTTATATTGCTTGCGAAAAAGGACATCTAGAAATTGTGAAATTATTATTAAAAGATAAGAGAGTTGATGCCAATAATTCAATGAATAATGGAACAACACCTTTTTTTATTGCATATGAAAAAGGACATATTGAAGTAGCAAAATTATTGTTAAATGATCAAAGAGTTGATATTAATCAAACAAATGATTATGGTGAAACACCTCTTTATGTAGCTTGTCAAGAAGGAGGTATTGAAATTGTCGAGATATTATTAAATGATAAGAGGGTTGATGTAAATAAAGAGGATAATGATGGAATACTACCATTTTGGATTGCTTGTCAACAAGGATATATTGAAATTGTGCAATTGTTATTAAATGACAAAAGAGTCAACATAAATAAGACAAATAATGATGGAATCACCCCATTACAAACTGCTTGTGAAAATGGAAAAATTGAAATAGTGAAATTATTATTAAATGATGAAAGAGTTGATATTAATAAGACAGAAAGGGAGGATGGAAAAACACTTTTTCATGTTGCATATGATAATAGACATATTGAAATTATGAAATTGTTAATAAATAATGAAAGAGTTGATATAAACAAAGAAGATAACGATGGAATCACTCCTTTAAAAACTGCTTGTTTTTTTGAAGATATCGAAATTGTGAAATATATAGTAGAAAGTGGAAAGGAAATAAACTTCACTATGAAAGGTAAAAATGAGAAAACTGTAATTGATATTGCTAGAGAAGTAGGAAATGAAGCCATTATTAAATTATTGGAATCATTTGAAGAAGTAGAAGAAGAAAAAGTGAAAGTTGAAGAAGAAAGTATCAAAGAAGTAGAAGAAGTAAAAGAAATCCAGGAAATAGAAAAAGTAGAAGAAATAAAAGAAGTTAAAGAAGTTAAAACGGAAAAAGAAATAGGAAATGTAGAGGAAGTAAAAAGAAATGGGATTCAAATAAATGAAAAAATTGAAGAAACCAAGAGAGAGGAGATTGAAGTTGAAACGAGAAAAATTCAAATTGAAAAAAATATTAAAAGTGAGGAGAACAAAATTGAAGAGAAACTACCAGAACCAAAAAGTATTTTTTATTTATTTTTTATTTTCATTTTCATTTTTAAACAAATCAAATTAAAAAGGATCTACATACAAAATTGAGTATAATAATCAAGTGTACAAATTGAAAACAATAGCAAAAACATTTCCAGAATTTGAAAAAGATATTAAGTCAAAACTTCAAATTGATGGAAAACTTCTTTTACAATATAATGAAGATGGACAATTGATTATTTTGGATGATATAGAAGATTTAGAAGAAGGAATGACGATCAAAGTTTCTTGCCAATCAATACCAAGTTCAAGTACTTTTATTTTATTTTATTTTATTTTATTTTATTATTTTATTTAGAGTTTTAAATAATCTAAAATATATAATAATAATAATAATAATATCAGGTAATTTGAGTGAACCTTTTCAACTCAAAAATTGGAGAGACACTGTTATATTAAATCAAGGACCAAATTCAGAATTTCGAGTTGAAATTGACCCAGATGAAATTCCAACCGAAACTGAAACTCAAGTTCGAGAAAAGATGGACCAACTATCAAAATTAAATGGGTGTATTGGATTCAAAGCAACTCGTTTTAATGTTATATTTAGAGTAGAATTTGCCACAAAAAATCGAGCAGAAAAAGTTTTTGACCAACTTGTTGAACTCATTGATGAATACTTTGATGAAAAATCTTCAAATTGAAAAAACAATGCAATAAAATTCAATTAAATTAAATTAAAATCGAATTTTTTTTTTTTTTTTTTTTGAAATTTCAAACTTTAATAATCTAAGTTTACAATTTAAAAATAGTTGCTATTTAACAATCAATTCACCTCCACAACAATAATCTTCCTCTTTGGCCTCAACTTTGGACCACATACATCTCATTTCCAAATAATTCACATTATGGGCAATTATTCCTTCAGGTTTACAATATAAATGAATGAATAAACTATTATCTTCGATTTTGAAGTTCTTATTATATAATTGATTAGCATTGTCGATCCAAATTCCAACAGAAACATCTTCTAAGTGAAAGATCTATGAAGGAAAGAAAGAAAGAAAAAATTACAATAAATCTTTTTTTTTTAAAAAAAAAAAGTAATACCTTTAGCTTCTTCTCGTTTTTTAAAGAAATGATATGTTCTGCAACATCTCGACTAATAACATACCCAGGCCCAAAAGCAAAGGGAGGATACATTTGACCAGGAAAATCTTCATAGCTCATATACCATTTGTGATCATTATAACGAATTGGACCAGCATTCCAAGCTATTTTTCCAATATAAAGTCCTTTTTTCTTCTTTTTTGAACTTAACATTGAAGCCATTCTTTCTACATGAACAAATGTATCATCATCACTTTTCATAATAAATTTTGCATTAAGATTTAATCCATATTCAAATACACCAAGGGTCTTATTTGTGATTGCATGATAATCTTCTTGAACCTCTGGTAAGAAAGTAATGTCATTATAGATTTCATTTTCAATTTTACAAAGTTGGTTTAGATAATCATCTTGAGTTGCTCCAATGAAGAAGCGAACAAGAACATTACCATTCATAACTTCATTTGCTTTCATCCAACTATTTCGAATTGCACTTCTTCGTTCAAAGTAATGTGGAGCTGTCACAACACCTATAAATAATAAAATTGACTTTTTGTCTTGATTGTTTTCTGAGTTGGTTGGTTGTTGTACTTGTTTTTTTGAAAAGATATTTTCTTGAAGTATCGTTTCTGGATTAAAAAGTTTTGATTCTGGAATTGAGACTAATTGGAAGTTATTGATAAGTCTTGCACAAAATAGATGAGTTAGACATCGAAATTCGAATTGGAATGCGGCGGTCAAAGGGTATGTTGCTCTGTAATTTAATCTTGCAATCACATTTGATTCTATTTCCAATTGAAAATATTTTTTCTTTGCAACAATTGAAATACTTGTTGGACTATGTGGTTCAAAATTAAATGGTTTTCCTTTAATCTCTTCACCCCATTTTCCATTAAAGAAATCCTTCACTGTGATTTGATTCTCATCTGGAAGTACGACACAATAAAATAAAAGATCTCCAAATAATCCATGAATTGCCATTGAAAAGCTTCCTTCTTGAAAATACATCATAAACTCAATCTTTGACCCTGGTACAAGTCCAGTAGGTAGATTCTCAAAATAAGGAAAGGTATAGACTCCTTTGTATTTCAATTCTGATGATTTGGTCTTAATATCCTTTGGATAACTAAACATCTTAGTCACAATAACATCATCATGTAAAGCAATTGCACTTTGAAAAACTTCTCCTTTTGCTTCCCATTGATGTTGTTGATGATGAGGAGGTGGATTTATTTGGTCTGTTGAACAAGCAGGTTGTGTTGAATCTTCTTCTTCTTCGTTTACTTGATGTTGGCAAGAATCTCCATTTGTTAGAGAATAACTCAAGAAAAGAAGGAAAAGAATCAGTTGGAAGATGATGTAGGAGCTTGATTTCATTTTGATTTGAATTACCTCTTGATTCTAACTAATTAATCAGTTAGTTATATTTGATTTTTGATTTTTGATTTTTTTTGAAAATCAACAACAAAGAAATATGTTAATTGTGACAATCAAAGTTTGAATGGATGAAGGATGGAATTTACAAAGGAATTTTTTCAAAAAAATAAAGAAAAAAAAATTGAAATTTGAGATAAAATTCAAGTTGAAATAAAATTGAATAAAATTGAATAAAATCTATTTATCAAACTTATTTGGATACATGTTTTTTTTTTTTTTTGTTGTTGTTCATACACGAAGAAAAAATTACAATAAAAATAACACACAAAGGGAAGAAAGAAAAAATTTCTTTTTTCCTTTGTTTTTTTGGTTTTTGAGACTATCTAACAAGGGCAGGAACTACATCGTAAGTTCTTGAAAAAGATTGATGTTGTGCTTGATGTTGAATATAAGGAGCAATATGTTTGCGAGCTTTTCTTCTTTCAAACTTTAATTCCTGACGAAAAGGAAGTCCTTTTCTTTCTTTAAAATCTTCTTGAAGTGCTGCTGCTGAGATCTCCAACTTGGCAGTATGTTGTAAGTGATGAGGAGTTTGATTAATATGAAGGTGATGATGGTGGTGATGCCCTTGTTGATGGTTATGCTCAAGTTCTAAATCCTCAAACTCTTCTCCCAATGTGAATATTTTTGAATTTAAACGAATTGGAAAGCTTAATTTTGAAGAGATATCACTAAACTGAACAGTTGATTGAGTTGAGATTGGTTGAGGTTCCATCTCTAAGCCAAGGTATTCACTCTCAGCCTTCTCCTTTTCTCTACACGCATAACTACAATATAGATCTCCTTCCTCTGTTTGTTTTCCACAAGCACACCAATTCACATCCATTTAATAATAATAATAATTATGCTTTTTTGAATTTGTTTTTTTACAAAAACACTTTGTTTTCTTAATTGTTGAAATAAATAATAAAATAACAATAAGATTATAAACTTAATTATAAAGATAATAAGGTGAAGATTAAAATTTAACTATTTCTATTGAGTTAAATAGAGATATAAATCATAAATAAAAATAAAATAATTTTTTTTTCTTCTTTTCTTTATCAAAAGCACAAGTGCAATAAAAGATTTTTGAGATCAACTCCTTTTTCTTTTTTGTTTGAAATCTCAATAAAACAAAAAAAAAAACAAGTAATTCTTTTTTAAATTTAAAAAAAAAATCAGAATCAATATTTAGATTTCTGATCGAGTTTATAACTTTATTCTGCACAAAATACTACTACAACAAGAGAGGTTTATAAAAACCAACAACAACAACCGAAGGTTGGAGTTGTTGTTTTTTTGAGAGTTTTTCAAAAAAATACAAAATATTAAAATGAAACAATGAATAAGAAAATAAGGGTGATATGAATAAGAAATTATGAATTATGAATGTGTGTGATAGAATTGTTAATGTAATGAATTGGAAGGTGTAATTGAGGAGATGAAACAAAGGAGAGAGATCAATTGATAAGAAAAAAAAAATGTTTTGCTCGCAATTTAGGAATTTTTGGTGAGCAAAAAAATCAATAACGAAAAAAAAAATATTTAGAAAAAAAAAAAAAAAAATATTTAAAAAAAAAAAAAAAAAATCATAAAGTATTTATACTCTTTCGGTTTCGAAATGAAAAAAAGGAAAAAAAAAAGGAAAAATTTTTCATCCAATCATTGTGCATCTTCTTTTTTTCGAACCAATGACTGTGAAGGAACTTCCCCTTTTTTTCTTGTCGTTTTTTCTTTTTTTTTTTCTTTTTTTGAAAATGACAAAAAAATGTCGCTTTTGTTGGTGCGATTTCGTTATGATTATTTAATTTTCAATTTTTATGGTAGCTATTACGAAGATTATTATTCACCTTCTTTTCTAAAATAAACTTTATATTATTCAACATTCCTTATTATTTTTCTTCTCATTCTTCAATATTTTACAAAAAAAGATTTTGGATAACTTTGTTTAGAACAAAAAACTCGAGTAATGACGACAGTTATTGAAATTTTATAATGACGTTATTTCTCTTCCCCCTTTTCCTCCTTTTATTTGTATTCCCTTTTTGAATTCTGGTATTTTCCTTTTCAATATCCCCAAAATAGTAAGAAAAAAAAAATTTCGATTGATTTTCCCCAATCCCAAAAAATCCGAAATCAATCTCAAAAGTCGGCAAATCTGAAAAAAAAAAAAAAAAA
>Ga0209960_1003545_pt1 | contig 13248 bp, 9 predicted proteins | sample ThiBiot_500_plan_2_FD_183947 | JGI IMG/M metagenome (GOLD analysis project Ga0209960, IMG submission 183947) | Wastewater bioreactor microbial communities from Cape Town, South Africa - Thiocy_expt_500_plan (SPAdes) | ecosystem: Engineered > Bioreactor > Thiocyanate-remediating >... | reverse complement strand
CAGTCTTTCAAAACTTTTAACTTCAAATATTTTGCTTTAAATTTTCTGTAATAAAACTCTGAGTAAAGTACGTTTAAAACCTCTTTATTTAGCTCAATCTAATAAATTTTGATTTTCATGCGTAATTCGTATTATTAGAGAAAAATTTCTAAACAGCTCATGTAAGTGGTCATGCGCTTGATATGCAAGTGTACAAGTGCTTGTCAATGGGAAGAAACTCCAGCGCTATGGACACATCTTGAGGTCTGTGCAGGTCAAGAAATTCAAAAAAAAAGTTCGTCTAGGGTTAATTCATGCTAGTACTAGACGAATCGACTTTTAATAAACGTTACTTGCTGGAAGGTTAAAAAACAGTTATAAGCTTGACTGTGCACTCCCAAGCTATATAGAGGGATTGTTTACGTCATACACAAGTAAAAAAAAACAATGGACTTAAAATGTACCCCGAACACATATTTTCTTTATCAACCGAATGTTTTCCAATAAAAAATAACCTATATCTGTTTCACGCCTGAATTATTTCTCATCCATTGTGCCTATAAAAGGCAGCTTCTATTTTATCTTCAAACATTTTAGCAAACGATGAAGGTTAACACTATTTCAACTGGTTTAGTATTGGCTATTTGCATTTATGCTGTAGCTGCATATTCATATGCGCAAGAAGAAAGTGAAGATATGGATTCAAATCAACCATTATTCAATAGTCGTTTATTAGAAGAACTACTATCATATAAACGTGGTAGTAATCCAAAACTTGAAGCTGCCATTACAGCGACCCTGAGAGATCTTTCCAAAAACAGTAATGATCTATTTCTCAAAACACTTATCTCTGGTTTGGCTAGCGGTGACGCTAAAAAAGTTATTGACAAGGCCAATCCTGCGGATGTGAAAGCTGCCTCTATTGCCCTTTCAAATTATCTACCAAAACCATAATCTGGTTAATTTTTTTTAAAGACCTTTTGCTAGCCAATTTTCTTTTCTTTTTATTTTATCACATGCTTCTACTAATTTTTCTTCTATTTCTCAAATAAACATTTCACGATATATCTCTCATAAGGACTTAATTTTGCATCATGATTAACTATTTTCTTTATATTACTCATGTGACGATTTCAGACTGAGAGAAATTTCTTTCCTGATGTTACCCATCTTTATTTGTTTCTTTCTATCGCAAATCACATCGTTTCAATAAAATGTACTCGCTTATATACTTGTTTCTGAGAGAGAATAAAATGGATCAAAATACAGGACAAAATATCAAGGTCAAATATCACCAATGTACTCCTAGGATATTGTTATAATCCGCCCGTGTACTCATGAATGAATAATATTATATTCATTATTCTTCTTTTTGTTTTTTTTATCGTCAATATAATACTTTCCTTCACGCTCAACTGATTTTTTTAAAATACAACGCAGTCAATATCGATGTGAAGCTATAACTACAATCATCTACAGATACGGTACATCAATATAAATCTTGGTCTATTTAAAAAAAAGTAAGACTTCTAAGAATACTTGCCCATGAAGATTTTGATATAATCTTTCATTGATAGCTGCGGATGAATTAGTCTCCAATCTGCTTTTGTCAGCTGTAGAATTGTTTTCGATTGAGTTCATCGGGAGGCTAAAACAAATGTAAATATATTAGTACTGTTACTGGGAATCGATGTCGAAACAATTTCTAAACAATCATATAATTTCCAGAAAGCTTACTTGCCCTGGATGATCAACACGATCGCCGTTACGGTGCAAAACTCTAGCGTATACAACCATTTTACACAGTTTACGCCCGTGCTAATTCGACTTAGGTGATGAAGTTGTCTTTTCCAAAGCTAATTTTTTTATTTTTGATGTTAATCTACAATAAATTAATAAACAAGTATTTTGTTACACATGACCATCTATCGATCAAATGATCAATTAAAGGTTTTATGGATTCATTGAAATGTTGAAGTTCCTACATGATGATTTACTGTCGTCCATAAAGACTATGCGGCATCGAGATCTTCGTCTAAATCATTGTTAGTATATATAATTGAATATATCTATTGTATGAAGAAGAGAAGAATATCGACTTGTTCAATCAATTTGAAATCAGATATATGCGGCAAACCACGATTGTTTACGACCGTGCTAGTTTGATTTGGGTTCTTTAATTTGCAGTTTACTGACTTCCATCGTAATCTGTTGGTGTTAGTTTATCAGCAATTAATGAAACTGAACATGGTGCACTCAAATCAACACGTTTACTTTATTTAAATCGAGATGAGAATCAAACGAACTCGACAAAAACAATTAATCAACAAGAGTAGACTACACTGAAGAGATGGTCATGAGAGAACAAAAGGGAACGAAATAGACGAACAGAAAGACGATAGATCACGACACATGGCCGTCCTCTATCTCTATTTTCTAAAACAACAGCTAAGACAGAAACCGAGAATGACTTCCTTAACTACTGTTCGAAAATACAAATATAAACCATCAGGTTTTTCTCTCTTGATAATCGTCTTCAACTGGTAAAATTAAATTACTTTGTTTTCTGGCATATTTTCATACATAACGGCGATTTTAAGGACAGTTTTAAGTTATTTTGAAAGACAATAGTTTTCATTCCATGTTTAATGTGTTCGATTGTAATTGTAAAACAGTATTTCATGCGCGTCTCTACGGAAATAGTTACTAACGACATCTAGTACTCGTAACTTCTGCTCAACATAGCACTAGTTTGTATTACAGTCAAATTAAAGCTTAATGAAATTTAAAAGTATAGAGTTCATGAAAGTGAGGACGTATTGTAAGTATATGTCTCACGTACAAGAAGTTTCAATATGAGAGTGAACAAACAGAACAGAGTACCTTTGAAACCTGCTCGCTATGCATAAGATGACAACATTTAAAAACCAAATGTGTGAATAGTACATAGTAAAAGTCATATCTTTCATCAAAAAACAATTTCTTATGATTTAAATGTAAGTATGATGAGAATCATTTCTACACATTGCACTCCTATTGATACTATAAGTACATTGTGACATCTTTTATTTCTCTCTATGATTTGTTTAAAGTCTTTATTCTTCAGTTCTACTACTTTATTTTATTTATTTCGATTGTACTCTGTTCTCTTTTAATTCCAATTGTTGTCGTACAGGTGTCGAATTCTGCTCAAAAGTTACTCATCTGGAACATTTTCATAATCTTTCATTCATTAGGTCATTTTCATATACATATCTTAGTTTGTATATAAATCTTTATGAACCGGTTGATTAACTAATCTATTTATTGATTTGAAAACAATGCATAAATATTCAAATGTTGAAGTTATATCGTTGGGTGCCCAACAAGCAAACAATTCCAAAGGAACGACAACGAATTTAGTTATAAAAAAAGAAGATACACAAAAACAATATTCATTACTTGTTCAAGATGGTTGGTTATTCGATTGTCTTTGGTATAATGAGATCATTCGACACATTTTCTTGTTCTAGGATCATCGACTGTACTTACAATAACTTTAGATCAATCAGTAGAAAGTATGCGTTCAGGTTCAACTGGTATTGCAATCAGTTTGCCAAAACAAAAACATCTCTCGTATTTGCTGAACTTTTCGACTCACGATGGTACTGAAACCTATGATCTCAATAAGATCATTTTTTTTAAAAATATCTATTCGATTCTAATAGATGCAAATAGTTTCCTAAAACATCTTTCATCAGTAAAATTGGGTCAAGATATCAATGAAAACGCATCATCATCGCAGTTTGATGACCGTACAGAAGAATCTTCAGCTTTACAATATTTTCAAGTAAAAATCTAAGCAAATATCTATTTGATATTTTCAAAAGCCGATTTAGTTTTACGGTTATTTATCTCAACAACAAAATATGATGCAAGATTACATTCGAACATCGACTTATCAACGAGCAATTCTCGATAATTCCATTGATTTTGCTGGCAAAGTTAGTCGAATAGTTTCGATAGGTTTTCGAAGAATTCTGCTTAGGTTGTCTTGGACGTCGGTGCTGGTTCGGGCATTCTTTCATTCTTTGCTGCTCAAGCAGGCGCTCGAAAAGTCTACGCTGTCGAAGCCAGTTCAATGGCTCAACATGCCAAAGTAAAACTATTCACATTAACTTCATCACTCTCAAACTTTCTTTTCCTTTTTCAATACAGACTTTAGTCGATAATAATCATTTAACCGATCGAATTGTTGTTGTTCCTGGTAAAATCGAAGAAATAACTTTACCTGAAAAGGTCGACGTGATTATCTCGGAACCAATGGGCTACATGTTGTACAACGAACGTATGCTCGAATCGTATATTCACGCTAAAAAATTCCTCAAACCCGACGGCAAAATGTATCCAACCACGGGCGATTTGTACGTCGCACCGTTCACTGACGAAGCTCTCTACATGGAGCAAGTTGGCAAAGCGAATTTCTGGTATCAACAATCATTCTACGGTGTTGATTTGACCATGTTACGTGACGTTGCGCTGGATGAATATTTCAAACAGCCGATTGTCGATAATTTCGATGTTCGAATTTGTCTGTCCAAACCAATTAAATATACAGTGAATTTTTTAACAGCTGATGAAAAAGATTTGTATGAAATCAATATTCCTTTGTCATTTCAAATGACAACAACGGCTCTTATACATGGTCTAGCTTTTTGGTTTGATGTTTCGTTCGATGGAACAAAGTTCGAATTTTGTTATGAGAAGTTTTTGAAATCCGAGCTGTTTTGTGTTGTAGTTCACAAGTTTGGCTTTCAACTGCGCCTACACAACCATTGACACATTGGTATCAAGTTCGATGTTTGTTTCTAAAACCGTTGACTGTTAATCAAGGCAAAACGATCAAAGGCCACGCGATTTTGCATTCAAATCGAAAGTAGAATCATCAAGTTTGCTCGTTGAACAACAAAATCTGTTTGCTTTTGCATAGGCAAAGTTATGATGTCGAAATCTTTTTACAAATCGACGGAACAAACATTTCAGTTGCCAACACACTCGATCTTAAAAATCCCTACTTTAGGTTTGAAAAAAAACAGGAACATTGTCTCATTCATTTTCAAAATTCACACATTCAGATATCCAAATCAACCAGTTCAAGCGCCACCTGGCCAATTTCACGAGTCACCAACTGACCAATATTGGAATAATCTGCCAACTGATCAAACAGGTTTGATGACAACTGCATCCAACTATCCCAATGCAGCTCAATTCTCTCAAAATTGCAATATCAATAGTGTAACCGGCGATTACGATGGTACTACTATGGATTTGGGTGGGGGTTGGTTATGAGCTAACATTCCAATGCGTTGATTTTGACCTTTTTCCCGAGAAATAGAGACAGAGAAAGACAATGCAAATGTTATTTTGATTTTGTTGTTTTTGTATTGACAGAAAAATACAGATTTCTTATTCTATATTCTCTAGGAAGTTCTTTAAACAATTTTTCAACAGGAACAAATCATCGTACGAATTTGCAATGTGCATCGAACTCGAATCATTCCGATAAATCAACGAATGTAAAAAAAAAAAGAAAAACAATTTTCCATTGATGATGATGTTTTTTTTTCTTCTCGTTGATTCGATATTTTAGCAAGTGGCAAACGGATTTGTTCAATTTGGAAATCCATTCACTCATCAGCCAACTTGAACAACACAAAAACCACATACACACACACACAAACAAATTCTATTATTAAAAAAGAATCTTCTTGTGTTCATTTTTCTTTTTTTTTTCTTCTTGGTTCTTGTTGTCTTTATTTGTTGTAACTCAGGCGAATGACAACCTCAAGACTATGAATGTGTGAGCGTATTTTGTTGTTCCTTTAAAAAAAAAGCATAACGTTAAGATAAAGGAAACAGAGAATTGCTCTTGATTTACTGAAACTAAAAGTATAACTAAACACATGCAGAGAGAGAGAAATATCACACAGCAACGACTATTGATCCATCTTAAAACGTGTCGTTGCTATGGTCGAACCGTTATCGCCCTCTAAAAATTTAAAAATCATTTGTGATGCTTTACAACATCTCATTGGCTGTTCGTTTAACCTGCGAGATTTGTTTTGTTCACCGTGCTACCTCGTACACACGTATTGAGGTTGCGCTAGCTTCATCGTGTGATGTTTTTCTCTTCTTCTTCTTCTTCAGATTGAAATCAAAATGATGATAACATCGAAATTGGAAGATTTAAGTGATGATATTCTCATGGACATATTTGATTATCTCTCGCCACCCGTTTATATTTATCATTCATTTTACAATTTAAATCAACGTGTCAATCGAATAATAAACGATTCACGTTTGTTAATTTCACTTGACCTAAGTCATCTAGTCAATCCATCGAATTTTGCCTATCATTGTCAGATTATGTTGCCAAATATGTCTAAACAATTGATATCATTACGTTTATCGAATGAACAACATTTATACGAGCAAATCAAAGTTTTCTTATCGAATATTCGCTTAGGAAATTATCATACATTGAGAAAATTATCATTGACACAAATAACGTTTGATCAATTGAGACGAATGTTAGCTGATATTTTATCATTAATCAATCTCACTCAACTTGATATCGATATGTTCGATGGAGCAGGAATAACATCGAATGAACTCAATCTTATTGCTGATACGTTAATTAGCAAATCACGTTCGATTAAAGTAAAATTTAAAAAAAAACCCAAATTTAAAATAAATGAAAAATTTAGTTTTTGAACCTTCGTTTCAATCGTGAATTTGTCATATCCGAACGAGCTTGTTCTTCGTTAACACATCTATCGATTGATGCTTGTTTTTCATGTGATATCCTTCAATTTTTATCATGTTGTTCAAATCTGCAATCATTAACAATCAAAGTCGAACAATCTCGTCGTCGATATCCACTTCAAAATTTGCTAAATTCCTCCGATCAAAATCTTCCCAAACCACCATATTTATCATTAATTTGTTCATATTTAACATCGTTTTCGATTGATATCAATGATTTAACATTTACTGATATGAAATCCTATTTATTATTAATGCCGTTTTTGAAACATTTTCGTCTCGAAGGTTTAACCTACGATCTTGATTTTGCAAAAAGTGATATTTGGCGAACAATTTTCGAAAATTTCCTATCGAAATTGAAACTATTTGAATTAACCGGCTTACGTATTTGGTTAGGAAATAATGCCGATGATGACGAAGATAATCTCAGTTTGATCAGTCAGATAACAAATTCATTTGGTCGAAATGATCGATATTGGGGCAAGTTTTGGTCCGTTCATCAAGCACATAAACTTCGACCAAATCATATCAATTTAACATTACGTGCAAAAGCAATCTGATACTTTTCTTTTTTGTCTTCTTATTTATTAATTTTTATACATAGAATTATCTCGTTATTTTGTTCTCATTTAGTATATTTTCCAAAGAAAAACGAACAAAAATTAGCATAGAGATGATTTTTATTGACATTATAAATACATTTTGTTGTTTTTTTATTATTTTCTTTCTTTTTCTCTTTTGAAGATGTTACAATCAGAAAATGGTTCACCATCCGTTCCATTATGGTCAATCGACCGAAAAATGACTCGACCAATGCCATCACATGATAATCAATCGATTGGATCATTATCTCCACGATTGTCGACGTCACTTTGGGATTCAACTCCAACAGGAAAATCGATTTATCTTCGTTTATGTCAACGTGAACAAACATCACCACAATTAATACTCGAAGATAAAGTTTTTCGTTCGGCTATTCGTTTACAACAGGGTGCAACCTATCGTTCACAATTACAATTCGTTGGTACATTGATTATCGACGATGAAACACAACGATTGACTTATGTTATCGATCGATTAGAACTAATGGATTCAACAACAACAAATCATCAACCAAGTTTATTACCAAATAAACAATTAAACGGAGAATTTATTATACCGATTCGATGTGATAATAAAACTTCATCAGCAATAAATGCAGATAGTAGTTTGATACAAGAAGGAATCAAAATTATTGATGATTATTGTCATTCATCATTGCCAATTGAATTGCATCAATATTCATTTCTTCACGGTCAAATGAGTTCACGTTTAGCACCATCGATCAATGCAGATCTCTCATTTGATCTTTTAACAATCAAAAATAGTTTTAAATTAACACCAATTCATTGTGAATCGGTTCAAATTTTGCCAACAGCTTTAGTTAAAAAATTAAGTTCAACAACTGGAAATGGAATCTATGCCAATCAACCACATTTTGGTTATTGCGGTTTAGATCGAATGTCGAAAGATAAAATTTTATTAATACTCGACAATGATCCACAAGCCTGTGCTTTGCCATTAGTTGGTATTTGGGTATCGGGTATTGTTGATGTTCAATGTGCATTTGTATGGGCAACATGTCTTCGATATTGTTTGAATTCATCATTGAAACAACGTCTTCGAAATGGTGTCAATGCTCAACAATCATTTTTATTGGCATGTTATTCATCGACATCACGTGGTCAATGTGATTTCTATGAAGTTACATCGACAAGTATGAATACATCGTCGAATTTAGTGATCGAATATGATCTATGGACAAGTTCAAAGAAAATTATTATGCCAAATATTCCAACATTACATTCACATGATGCAAGTGTTAATATACAATTGCCATATGATTTCGAATTTCGACATGTTTTTGATGGACCTAAAATGCATGCTCTATTAGGAGCATATACAGGAAATACTTCTTTACCTATACAACAACCACAAACACAACTACAACAAAAAGCTATTCGATCCAATACAAATACTCAATTTCCATCAGATATATCGTTTCTCTCAGCAGAAATTCCATCAGAAGATGAAGAAGACGATCATCAACAGCAACAACAACAACAACTTGAAAACGAACGAATTCATCAAGCAACATTATCATCACCAAATACAAATGGAAGTTTATTTGGCGTTCCACGTTTACCACCAAAACAATCGTCACATCAATCACCTTCATGGGATTCAATTTCAACAACAACAATGACAACACCCAAATGGATTGCACCTGTACCATCGGCAACTTTAACATCGCCTCGACCACCACCACCTCTGCGATTTTCTTCTCCAGCTCCATCGACAATTGCACCATCGACATCGACGATTGCCACGGATGTTCAATGGAAAGAAGAAATGCTCGAAAAAATGCAAGCCTACGATGCACATATTCAATCATTGAATGCATTAATTGCACAACTTTTAGCTACACAACAACAACAACAACAACAACTTCAACTACAACAAAGTACAATGACAACACCAGCGAGAGAATCGATTAAATGTGATGTTGCTGTGCAAAGTGAACCACCATCACCGTGTCCAAGTGATGATATTGGCGAATCGGCATCGATGGTTAAAAGTAATCGAAATAGTCCACCATCAACATCACCAAAAATTGAACAATATCAACAACAAACACCGATTATAACAACAAATACACGAGTCTGTGTTTCGTTAGAAAATTTATTCTTATTATTATTTTTATTTCAGTCGCATGCTCCTTCTATGCAATTTCAATCACCACAACAACAACAGCAGCAGCAAGTTGTTATTCGTCAACCCGAACCGATTATCGATTATGCATCGCTTCGAAAATCAGCAGATTCTGATTGTTTGATTGTTGAAAATACACCTATTCGAACAGCATCATCAGCTCCTCAAGATCTCAATCCAGTCGATATTCTTAAACCATTTTTTCAATTTATGGCTACTCAACAACACAAACAACAACAAAATCATCAAAAATCAGCGTCTCCTATGATGACATCATCGAAATCATTCGACACACCATTAATCCAAGCAGTCGATGAGGACAGTACGCATCAATCAGACAAAATGTCTCAATTAGCTAATGCTATTCAACAACAACAACAACAAGTCACGTCGACAACAACCACAGGCATTAGTTTTATTTCAAACGGTTTACAAATGCAAATAATCAACCAACAAAGTAGTACAACAACAGTTTATCCATCAGTATCTTCAGTTCCATTACCTGGACCTCCACCACCATTAGCAACTCCAACTGCATCTGCACCAATTGTTACTGAACCTGCAAGTCCTGTTAATTGTGCAACATCATTAGCATCAACACAACAATCTGACAATGATCTCTCAATTGAAGTTCGTAGTTTACAAATGAAATATCTTGATGATGATCAATTAGCCAATTCAAATGATTACGATCGGCAATCACCAACACCACCTAGTACAGTTCGACAATCACCACAAACCTTCGACAAAAATATGTCATTTGCTACACAAAAATATTTTCAAAAATATAACATTCTATCGGGATGTAATCGGCCACAACAACATTATTACTTATCATCAGATGATAGTGATCTATTGGCATCATCATCTCCACCACAACAACGGATGCTTTTATCATTTCCACCACCACCAGCATCGCCACCTGTTTTTACCCAACCTCCTGCTCCTCATGCACCTCAAGCAAAAATACTCGATCTGAGTCAAATACGTAAGTTACCAAAATTACTGTGAATGAATCTCAATTTCAACATTATGTCCGTCCATGACACATGATCATTATTTCGTTTTCCATTGGGATCTGTATTTTTTTTCTCTACTCTTTTCCTACCTTCTTATGTATTAATAGAATACTGTTATCATGACTTTTATTTCTAACAAATTAGTGAGTAAAAAAGAGTACGATTTCTCCTTTTCTTATTTCTTTTGTATATTTCAAATCAAAATAAATAAACGAATGAGTTCATTTAGTTTGAATTTAATTTAAACTCTTTTCCTGAGAACAAATGAAATCATTCCATTCTCATCAATATTTTCTTTAGTTTAAAGCTATACATAAATTCTTATATGAACATAAATTTTATATCAATAGCTGATGAATAAATTTATGAATCAACACATTGCAAACAGTATGAAAGAGAGCAAAATCGAATCAGAAAAAGTTTATATTCTGATGCAACACAAAATGAAGAAGTCCATTACTGCTTCTCGAATCAGTTTAACACAAGATATACCGAGGCCAATCCAAATCGAGAAGAAAATAATATTTTTTATATAAACATGAGTTTCTTTTTCTTATCGGAGAAGACCTATCCGAGGAGAAATCTTCTTTTCTATGTGTTCGAGATGTGTTCGCCATTTCAGTCCTTTGTCGATGATAACACCCAAGTACCGAGTATGGTCCAGAGGTTTGATAGTTGTGCTTCCTACTTTCACTATCACTGGATTTTATACTTTTTCCTTGGGTGAAGGCTGAAGTGAATCAGCTCTGTTTTCGTTGGTTGAAGCTTGAGTTTCCAAGAATTGCACCAACTTTCGAATGCATCTATGGATTGTTGTAATCTGGACGACAGGTTCTTTAGAGTGTGTCCAGATGTCCATAGTGCAGTATCGTCGGCAAATAACCCGTGCTCTGTATGAGGTGGTATATCATTCATGGAGTCTGCCGTATATAATATATATAAGAGTGGTGATAACGGAGATCCTTGTGGTGTACCGCTCATTAGGTTAAATGGACATGATAGAACATTTTCTATTTCAATAGCCGCTGTTCGATTGTTTAAGAACGAGATCATGTATTTGATTATGTATTGTGGAAGACGGAGATCGTTTAGCTTGTAGATTAGACCATCATGCCACACTGAATCGAAGGCTGCTTTGATGTCAAAGAAGATAACTGCTGAGTGTCTTCGTCTAATCGGGTGCTGAGAAAGATGGCCGTTTGCTAAGCAAAGATTGTCACTAAAAAATATAATCGTATGTCTGTATGAAATTGTGAAATAAACAAGCAAGCAAGTTAATGATAGTAAAGATTCAAAAAAGCAAAAAAAAACAGAAGTAAAGATTGGACAAGCTCTAGCTGTTTGAAATCAATAATAAACTGTATCAAGGAAATATGTCAAATTGACATATTCTAGCAAACTAAATTAATGGTACATGTAAAGCATGCAAAGAAACAAATAATTTGTGAATAAATTCAACAAACCACATCAATCTCAAGATCAATCAATGAAGTATTCTATAGATATGGTGAGAGGTGACTTGATTGCAATAGTCTCCATGAAGCAGCAATCTCATCGTCAGAATTTGCATTGGCATCTAACTCTATCGAGTTCAGAATGCTTTTACAACAAGAAAAATATGAACAAGCACATAAGCATATACACAAAAACCAACAAACACTACGACATACATGACTAAACTACAAGATACCCTCAACACTACAGTTCTACAAACATGCAAGTTGATTGAAATGAATTTACCTAATTTTATTCAAGTTTTTTATAAAAAAGTGCTGCTATCGAAAAACCAATCATCTAGAAATGCAATAGATTGAAACAGATCTCGTTCTTATGATCAATACACAGGATTTCGAAATAAACTATTTCCCATAAATCCAATCGTACAATATCACAGCCGACTCAATTTTCTATCAATCGGATAAAAAATAAAAATATTACCCTACGTTTTCTACTTGTCTCGAAAACTCCAATATCAAAATTCACAACAAATACTTACCGATAAATATTTTAAAATAATCTTTGATCGATCTTCTTGCTCGTATTGAGGGTGTACTGGATGTTGATCTTGCAGTTTCTGTTGTTGTTATTTGTTGAATTGATTGTCGAACTAAAACAATTTTGAAGTATAGTCACTTGATTACCGTATTAGCTTTCAATAATTTTCATTCTTACAATTGGATAAAAAAAACTCAAACTGAATTATCTTTGAATAGCTATTATTCTATGTTTAGACAAGTCCGATGAGCGCAAAGACAATAGAAAAAATGTTCTTGCTCTCTTTTGACTTTCTTCTATTAAAATTAGAGACTAACTACATGCGTATTTCGCTCAATTAAATTCGCGCTTGGATCTACGAAGTCTTTTGATTATTAGAATCTGTCAGTATCATTGTCAAGATATTGCACAACCATATATACTTCAAACCATTCTACTATTGAAGTTCTCTATCAACAAAAAAATTTAAACAAAAGTTTCTCTGTAAAATATGTGTCATCATCTAGTTTTTGATGAAACTATTACGAAAACAAACTTACCTGATGAAGGATGTACAATATATGTGTAATTTTTCATGAATTCAGCTTGTCTAATAATCATTCGGCCATTCTCAGAACTAACACTAAAATAAATAAAAAACAATAAGAGAAGTTAATAGTCAAATGTAAGATTATTTCCACGAAATATTTCTTTTATTTAA
>Ga0209960_1003543_pt1 | contig 13252 bp, 11 predicted proteins | sample ThiBiot_500_plan_2_FD_183947 | JGI IMG/M metagenome (GOLD analysis project Ga0209960, IMG submission 183947) | Wastewater bioreactor microbial communities from Cape Town, South Africa - Thiocy_expt_500_plan (SPAdes) | ecosystem: Engineered > Bioreactor > Thiocyanate-remediating >... | reverse complement strand
TTTTTTTTTTTTTTGTTTTTTTTTTTGTTGTTTTTTTCGATTACGAATAGGTGCATTGCTTGGTTCTGAACAAACAATCTTAGTGAATTGGTATAATTCATTGAGTGATCCAGGAGAGTTAGAATGGGATCTTGGTGCAGATTTGTGTGGCCAAACTGCAGTAACTTGTGATGGACCCGATCCACAAAGAATTACAGCCTTGTATATTTTTAATCTTAACCTCTTTTCTCTCTTTTTTCTCTCTTTTTTCTCTTAAGAACACTGATATATATGTAAGGTCTTACTCGGGAGTAACCTACAATGTTATTATAGGAACACTTCCAACTGAATTTGGACTTTTGACAAATTTACAAGTCATGTAACAAACATGCTTTTCTTTTTTTGTCTTTTTTCATTTAGGCGGCTACTAATATTTATTTGAATCTTTAGTGATTTGAATGTGAATTATTTCACTAGTACTATTCCAACTGAATTTGGGCTTTTGACAAATTTGCAACGCATGTAATATCACAATTCGTTTCAAATTTTCATTTATTACATTTTAAAATCAAAATAAATTAACCTAGAGATCTTCATGCGAATCAATTCACAGGACCAATCCCGACTGAATTTGGAAATTTAATGAATATTCAGAGAATGTAACAATTGAAAATTTGTCATCTTATTTTTATTATAATTTATATTTGTTAATTATCAATCAATTCAAAAAAAAAAGTGAACTTTATGGGAACCAACTCTCAGGTCCGCTTCCAACACAATTTGGGAATTTGGTCAACTTAGAATATTTGTAAACTATTTAATTATCTTTTTTTTAATTGTTTCTAGAATTGTATTCATTGTCAGAAAAAAAAAGAAAAAAAAACTAATAATAGACAACTTCAAGTTAATCATCTTACAGGACCAATCCCAACCCAACTTGAAAATTTGAAGAATTGGACAAATATGTAAGAATCGTTCATATTTTTCTCATTTTTCTTTTTCTTTTTCTCTTTCTCTTTCTTTTTTGTTTTCTTTCTTTGTTTGTTTTTGGATTGTATCCATAATAACAAATGGAATATTAATTTAAATCTATTAGCTATCTTTCAGGTAATTATTGGGATTGTCCTGTTCTTAATTATTCAAATATTGCCAGTGTAGCTGATGATTACTTTTCAGCAGCATCTGATTGCGGTAACATTCATTTTTTTAAAAAAAAGAAAAAAAAAATGAGAGAAAAATAAATAAATAAATAAAATGTTTAGGAACAAGCTGTCCAGATGGAAGATGCACAATTGAACAAGTTTGTTCGGTGAGAAGTAGTGGTGGATATAATTGTGCTGATCTACCTCGTTTGATTTTTTCTATTTTCTCTTCTTTTTTTTTTCTTTTTTTTTTCTTTGTTTTTTTTTCTCCTATCTCTTTCAAATAAATAAATAATAAATAAATAAATCATTAAAAAAGCACATTGTGGAAACTATGGAATATTGGTGAATGAACAATGTGCATGTTCAAGTGGTTATTTGGGAACAAATTGTACTACTTATTTGGGTAATTTCCCTTTTTCTTTCTTTTTTTTTTTTATGAAAGAGAAATAAAAAATAAAAAATAAAAAATAGGAGGAAGTTGTTCATTTCCAACATCATCACCAATAAAGACACAAGCACTTGGAGAATTGAATGTGAACAATATTACGAATAGTCTTGTTGAAGTGATAATATCAGTTCCAGGAGTTGAGAAAAGAACAGTGACATCCATTGTTTTTGGAGATTCAATTTCATCATCCAATGATCCCATTTGTGAATATCCTGGTCCTTCATTTACAAAAAACTTTGATGATTCATTATGTCAAGATACTTTCACATCTTCAATTTCAGTTGTTAATCTCATTCAAAATTGTGGTTTTGATTTGGATACTGGAGATACTGGATCTTTTAAAGAATATGATGGAAGAATTTGGGCAACCTTTGTTGAGAATCTTGGAAGTTTTAGAGGTTTAAATTTAACAAGAACAGTTTCATCAAGTTTGAATTTAATTCTTTCACTTCCTTCAACTGTTGTTGTTCATGGTTCAATCTCACTTTTTGGTGTTGCTGAAGCAGTTTTTGTTCTCACTGATCAATCGTTCATTTTCCTTTTTTCTTCTTTTTTTTTTCTTCTTCTTTTTTTTTTTTCTTTTCTTTTCTTTTTTCTTTTCTTTTTTCTTTTTCTTTTTTCTTTTCTTTCTACTTTTGATGTATGATAATATTAATAACAAAAATAAAAATTAGATATGATGAGACAACAGATTCAGGAGTGATAATAATAACATCAATTCTTACATATCCATTCAAATTTAATAATGCAACATTTATTGGATTATCAGCTTTTACAATTGAAAATTCAATTTCAGAAGATCAAACATGTGAAGAAAGTTCAGGAGATTGTGTTCAAACAACAACATTCATAATTCAAGATATTTCAAGTAATGGATGCACATTTAGTGGAGATTACCAATTTGAATGGAATCAAGGATGTAGAGGATCAAATTGTCCAAGTGAAATGAATTCAATGAATGTGACAGTTTCACTTGAATCATCCAATGTTTGTTCAACAATCAAAGTTTATTCATCAATTAGTGGAACTCTTGAAAGTTATGATCAAGATGATTATTCATCAATTCAATCTAATTTCATTATTGGAGATACAATTTATTTTGAAGCTGAATTTGTTTCAGATGTTGAAGTGGATCATTATGAATTGGTTAATTTATACATTGTTTCAGATTCAAATCAAAGATATTTATTTCAAGATGGTTCGATTACAACAATTGGAACATCAAATTCATTATCATCAAGTGATATTCAATTTTCATTTGGAATTTCAGTTGGAACAAATGATGACGATGATTTAATTATCAGTGCATCAAGTGATATTGCAATTACATTTGAAGTGTTTGCAGAATATGAAATCTTTTATAAGACAACATTCAAGAAACGATCAATCCAATCACAACAACTTGGTCTCTCAAAACAAATCTCTCTTGTTTCAAACAAATAATCAAATTTAGTTCAATTTAATTGGATTCAAGAAACACACAAAATTAACAAAAAAAAATGATCCAAAATGTTTCATTTTTTTCAACCTCAATAAAACACACACACACACAACACAACACAACATTTTGTCTTTAATTATTCAAATTCTAAACAAATAAAATAAAATAATTGGAAAAAAAAAGAAAAAAAAGTGGTTTCGCCCGGGCTCGAACCGGGGACCTCCTCGGTGTTAACGAGGTGTCATAACCAACTAGACTACGAAACCTTCCTTTGACTTGTTTTCAATAGTAAAAATCTACAAGAAGGAATGAGCTATTCAATTCAATTTTTTTTTCCCTGTCACCACTTTTTTTAAAATTTGCAAATGAAGAAACAGAGCACAAAGCCCAAGGAATTGGTCATCACTTTTTAAAATCTATATAAACCTTCCTGTTATTTGAAATTAACAATAAGAAATAAACAATAAGTATATTTACACGAACTACACCGAAACATAACTAACATACAATTAATTAACCAAACAAATAACCCATTAATCAAATAAATAAGCCAATTAATCAAACAATAAGTCAATAATCATAAATAAATGGAAGTCCAAACTTTGACATCTACTGTTATTAATACACCCCAATTATTCCTCGACTTGAAAGGTGGGGTCTCACTCCAAGTCAAAACTCTCACTGGAAGGACTTTCACAATTCAAGCTGATCTTTATGGAACTGTTCAAGACCTAATGGATATAATTGAGAAACAATCTGGAATTCTTTCACATAATCAACGTCTCATCCACCAAGGAAAAACTCTTGAATCAAGTCATCTTTTGTCAGATTATCTCCTTGAGAATGGGTCCGTGATTCACATGGTTGTTCGTTTAAGAGGTGCTTGAGAAATCCAAAGAGTCCAAGGCTAGAAGTTTTTAATGAAATAACGAAAATTGAATGATATTGTATTAGAAATAATAATTAATAAATAAGAGTGAAATGAAATGAAGAGTTAGTTTTTCTTTTTTTTTGAAATTATTTCTTTCTTTGACTTCGTACCTCATCGAAATCTTCTACATTTGAACTCTGAATGATTGAAAATAAAACAATACCAAAACATATAAGGAGTATAAGCCCCAATATGTAACGATGTCTTTTAAATTTGTTTGATCTTCTAAGCATTCTTTAAACTTGTTTTCTCTTTTGATAAAAAATTAATTTTTGAATGAAACAAAGAAGAAAAAAAACAATTTTTTTTTTGTTTTTTTGTTTTCCTTTTGACTTCCCCTAGCAATTAACTATAACCAAACCTCAGCTCTTGTAACTCCAATATCCAATAACTCAAAAAACATCTCACAAACAAAGAAATAAACTCATAGGTATTTTAATTCTATTTGATTCTACTTGATTCATTTCTTTTAAAAAAAAAATTCCAAAAAAAAAAACAAAAAAATAGAATTCTGAAATTGCTTTTCTTCAAATGAGAGATTAATTATCAAAAAACTCTCAAATGAATTCTCCAACTTCTTCTTCTTCTTCTTCTTCTTTACATTTTACTTCAAAATCTTTAACTTCCTCTACTTTGGATTCTCCAATAATACAGGAACCAGAATATTCGCCTGATAGTTATTTCCCTGATTTTTCTACATTGACTATTGATTCATCAAGCAATGGGAACTCATCGAATTTGTATTTAAGTCCTGGATCGTCATTTGATGCAAGTTGTTTTGATCTCCCAGTAGCTCATTCAAATGAATCTATCAATTCACAATTAGCTGGTTGGTTACTCAATCCAGATCATTTAAACTTTTTGAAACCTGTTGGATATGGTATTTTGTTTTTTTTAAATAAGAATTAAATACAAACAAACAAAAACAAGAGAACTGAAATTGAACGAATGGATTAATAAATAAAATAGGTGCATTTAGTACAGTATTCCTTGGAACTTATCAAAATGATATTTGTGCTATTAAAAAATTTAATCATCAAAAATCTAATAAAGATTCTCAACTTCAAACCCTTGAACAAGAAGCAAATCTACTCGGGTTAATAGAATTTTTCTTTACATTCTAATGTGATACTTCTTTTATCAATTTACTAAACCCCAAAAAAAAAAAAAAAAGGTCTTTAGGAGACCATCCAAATATTATAGAGTTTTTAGGAATTTGTGTAAAAGATGATCAATATTTACTGGTAATGGAATTTGCATCTGGAGGGACTTTAGATTCCCTTCTTAAAAAAACTGAAACAACCCTATATTCTGTTATTAGTTGGATAAAACAAATTGCGAGTGGAATGCACCACCTTCATAGTGGGGCAGAGAGACCAATTGTTCATCGAGATTTAAAAACTGGAAATATTTTAGTTTCCAATACTGGAGTATTAAAGATTAGTGATTTTGGAATTTCAAAATATTTTGATCATACAACAAAAATGTTTTATTTATTATTGCTTTATTATTTATTGTGATCTAAAATAAACTCATTTATTTTAGGACATTTGCTGGAACTCCTGCAACTATGGCTCCTGAAATTGTTCGTGGAGAAATTTGTAGTGAAAAAGTTGATATTTGGAGTTTTGGAATAGTTTATTGGGAAATTTTAACGAAACAAACCCCATATGAATGTATCTTTCTCTTTTATTCTTTATTTTTTTGGAAATAATTTTTTTTTTCTGAAAATGAAATCAGCTTTGGATTCTTATGCATTAATTTTTCAAATTGGATCTCGTAATTTACATCCACCAATCCCTTCTGATTGTCCAAAACAATTGGCCCAGTTAATGGAGGTTTCTTTTTTTTTTTTCTAACTTTATATTCTAATTGATTGATTTATTTATAGAGTTGTTGGGATCCAGTTCCAAAAAAAAGACCATCTTTTAAACAAATACTTTCTGTTATTGACTCACTTACACAGCAACTTTCTAATCAAGATATTATAGAATCAATTACTGACAAAGTTTTTTCTTTTTATTTTCTTTTATTTTTTCTCCTACACTGATTTTGTTTCTTTAATATTCATTTCAAATAGCAATCGGAATGGAGAAAAGAAACTATCAATTCATATAAATCAACAGGATTAAGTTTTTCTGGAGCCGAAAATGTAAAACGTTATCTTCTTATTTAATTTGAATTAAACTTTTGGATGAACAATCCTTATTGAAACTAGGCACCTTTTGGTCATATGGCACTCCTTGAAATTAAATCTCAATTTACAGAACTATTTTCTATTATTAATGAAAGTGCAACAAAAGTTTGGGATTCATCAATGTCCTTATTAAAACCACTTCCAGAAAGAATTGTTACTATGATTTTTCAAGAAGTTAAATCTAATCGAGCTCAAAGTACACTTTTTTTCTTACAAGAGATTTTTTTTAAAAAAAAAAATAAAAACAAAAAACAAAAACAAAAAAGGACGTTCTACAATAACACTTGATAACTCACCAAAACAATTATCTCCTGATCCTTTTAACTACATTCATGGTAGTAGTTCCTCTTTTTCCCCTCGTGAAACGAAAGGTGCTCTTTATATGAACTACGCTACTCTTCGTGCAGGTCCTGAAAAAAGGTAACATTTTATTTTTTATTTTATTTTATTTTATTTTCATTTTTCTAATTTCTTCAATAAAGTCCAAAATATGATGTTCGAGTGGCGATGAAAGAAGTTGCAAAAAGGGCAGCAGAACCAATGTTGATGTCTTTTCAAACAAAAATTGATGAGGTTTGATTCTATTTTTTAAAAAAAAAAACAAAATTTATTTATTTAACATCAATTCAAAACTCAACTCCCGCTTATTAGATTTACACTAAAGCTTTGGATTTTATTGTGGAGCAATTGAAAACTTGGAAAAAGTTTCTTTTCTTTCTTTCTTTTCTGATCTAAACTTATATTTGAAATTAATTCTTAGGAAAGGTTTTGCTGAGAGAATATCAGATGAGGTTTTAGTTCGTCTTCAAAATCAAGTGGTTCATGATACAACAATGTCTCGTGTTCGTGATTATACAGCTAATCATATTGATAAAGTCATTAATGAAGTTCAACCTCTTCATTTATCTATGGATAGAGGTATATTCATCTATTTGTTTATTATTAATCAATTAAAAATTCATTTTTATCTCAAATAGAGCGCGTACAAGAATTCTTTCATCGTGGACTTAGTACAAGATTCCATTTAAAAGCATTCTCAAAGGAAATTATGGCACTAACAATTGATGTTATAGAACTAGATTTGTTAAGGATTCATTATCTCATCTTAGAAGGTGCAACTAAATAAGGGATGATTTGGTGGAAAGGAAAGAAGAAAAAAGATTATGTACTACTAGAAAAAAAAATTTATTAACAATTCAATTAGACTCTTATTCAAACAAAATGTACAAAATTATAATAATAATAACAAAAAAATGAGAACAAAAAGAAATAAATTCTTTGATTAGTCGGTGCATTTCCATTCGTGTTCAAAAAACTTCTTTCTGTGATTCTCTTGATGGAGTTTTTCAATTACTCCCATACTATACAAAACTTTTTCTTCTTGAAATCTTCTTCCAACAACTTGGATTCCTACAGGAAGACCAAGAGCCTGATCAACATCATAATTTTTAAAAATCTATGATTTTTTTTGGTTTTTTAAAAATAAATCTTATATAAATAAAAGAAAAGAAAAGATACCCCTCGACGAATCCACCCAAATTGAGAAATAGTTTCTTCACTTAAGACATCACCTTTTTCAACTTGAGTTATAGGTACTACACCACATGGGAGATCCAAAAGACTGAATAACATAGTATAATATGCAGTTAGCCTAATAAATTAATCAAAAAATCGGTTTGATGCTCCATGAATGAAAGAAAATGAAGAAAGAAAGAAAATGTTACGCAATATTTCCACTGAAGTCAAGAGGAAAGGAAGGAAGAACATTTACAGGACATATTAATACATCAAGATCATATTTATTCCAATTTTCTAAAAACCTATAAATGAAATGGATTATTAAATAAAATTGGAATAAATTGAAAAAAAAAAGGTAAGAAAGAAATACAATTCACGATATTCACATTTCCTTTTTGTCAGAGCCCAATACTCAGCCATAGATTTTGATTTCATGGATGTCAGTACATTCGCTGCTGTTTGTTGATTTGTTCTTGATAATATATATGCAAAAATTAGCTTGAGAGGGGTTGGAATTTCAACAAATTGAAATAGCTAAAATCATTTAAATTAAAGAGAAGGAGAAAAAAAATTATTTCAAGTCAACTTTGAGAACAAAATAAAGAATCAAAGTAGAATTACTCTTTTTGAAAATTTTTCTTTGGGCTCCCATTTCAATGAATCTTTTGTAACTTGTCCTCCATCAGCAGTTATTAAACCAATATAAATCTCTACAGCATTTGATACGCTAGGTGGCTATAAAATAATTAATTTTAATTTTAAAATGAATAATTTTTTAAAAAAAGATATCAATTTAATGCATCTAAAAGAAAATTACTGTAAAAGGAATCAATTTATGTCCAGCTTTTTCTAATAATTTTACAGTTTCAGTTACGGCTCTTTGGCAAACAGGAGCAGCATCAATAAGTCTAAAGATGGTTTTGTTGAGCAAAAAAAAGAAAGAAAGAAAGAAAAATAAAAAATAAGAATAATTTACCCATCGGTTACAAAGTAACCTACTTTTAAAGGTTTTCTTTCTTGGAAAGCTAATTCATTCCATGGTATTGGCACACAACTAAAATCGGAATTCCAAGGTTTGCTCTCAATGATACTTTTCGAGAAAGAAAAAAAAAGATTAATCAAAGCTGAAGATGAATTTTGAATTATAATTGAAAGAAGAAGAAAAAAGAATGAATGAATGAATACCCTTTTGTAATTAGAACTAAGTCTTGAACAGATCTTGCCATTGGACCAATTACACCTGGGACAGCTGCTTGAGTCCCTCTTTCATTTTGTGTAGCAAATCCTTTGATTGGAAATCGACCACTAGTTGGTCTTAATCCACAAACTCCTGAAGAATGAGCACTAATTCTAATTGATCCAGCAAGGTCAGTTGCTAAACCACAAGGACTTCCATTGACTGCTAATAAAGTTCCTTCTCCACTTGAGCCACCTAATTTTATTTATTTTATTATTCATAAAATCTTTTATTTTTTTTTATTTTTCTAAAAAACAAACCTGATGTAAAGTTTTCATTGTGTGGATTTAAAGTTCGACCAAATAAAGGATTAGAACATTCAAAAGAAACAATTTGAGGAACATTAGACTTGACAAATGGAATGGCTCCAGCTTTTTTTAAAATCTATTCAAAAAAAAAAAATTAATAATGTAAAGAAAAAGAAAAGAAAAAAGAAGAACGAAAAGAAAAGAAATAAAGAATAAAGAAAAAATGCCTCAACGACAGTAGCATCTCTTTTTGCTGGTTTAAAACTTTTCTTGATAATTCCGATCGTTGAATCAACTCCTTCAACATCAATTGTATCTTTTAAGCTAATTGGGAGTCCATGTAAAGGGCCTCTTGTTTTTCCTGTTTGTAAATAATAATTATCTGCATCAATAGCATCTTGAATTGCTTGATTCATCCATTGTTCTGTTAAACAGTTGTATCTTTGATGTGCTTCGAGTGCCTTTTTTAAAAATTTTTTTTTTTTTGAATTTTTTCAATTATTCTTTCTTTCTTTTTTTAATTTTTTTTTTTCAATTCAAAAATTCTCCTCACCTTATAACAAAAACATCTCATTACTTTCTCTGCAGTAAGTTTTTTATCACGAATTTGTTGACAAATTTCAGTTGCAGAAAGTCTCGTAATTTTTTCAATATCACCTAAAGCCTCAGCATTTAATTTACATGTCCATTCCTTTGGGATTGTTTTGCTCCCTTTAAAAGGTGAAACAAGTCCAAGTTTACGTTGATTATTTTGAATCTTTAATAATTTTAACAATTCAATTTCCCTAACTTTTGTCCTATTTCCTTTAATTCTATTTACAAATTTCCATATCATTACAATTGCAACAACTCTCACAGCAAAATTTATTAAATTATCTTGAGGTTGTGGTTCTTTTACAGGAGTTTCATCTATGCATAAATATTTTTTTAAATTAATTATTCTATTACAATTCAATTTAAAAAAAAACTTAATATAAGCATAATATAAATTACCTTGGACAATTTGCTCGTATCTCAATTCCATAGGAATCCTTCCTCCATCCAATGTCGACTTCCAAACAATTCCTTGATATTTTACAATTGATTCTGACGCTCTAGTCACTAAATTTACACTAATACTTTGTCTATATTGTTCTCCTTTCTCATTCTCCAGCAACTGCTTTCCTTCTCCTCCACCACTCCATAACAGCAGAACCAGCCACAACACAGCACCCAAACCAATCCAATTGGAATGCCTTTTCTTCATCCCTTTATTTTAAAAACCAAAATTAATTATCCTATATATCTTTAAAATTTGCAGCAGGAACAAGTTTGATTATATGTCTTGAGTATGGATGATTAATGGATTTTGGAGTAATTTCAATGGTTTTGTAAGAGGCTTCAAACTGTTTGTGTTTGTTTGTTTCCTATTGTTTTTTTTTATAATTATAATTATGGGTTTTGGTGTATGATTTTATTTCGAGAATGCGATTTTACTTATTATTTTTTTTGCTTTTTTTGATGAATCCACTCCTGATACTGTGCCTACTTAGTCAAAACGTAAATAAGTAAATGGGAGTAGTTGACGATTTATACTAACCCTTAGTCAAGCAAATTGGGAGTAAAAAAAAAAATACAATCTCTTTTTTTTCCCACAACTTTGAGATTGTCTCTTGTGACTGTTTCTCCTCCCTTCCTTCTTTTATGTTCGAATGGTTTTCTTTTTTTTAAAAAAAAAAGAAAAGACTCTTGATTCAATCAATGATTGTTGTAAGTAACGTCATTTTTAGGACTTTATTATTTTTACTATCAAAACTTTGAACCCAATTATTTAAACTTTCAATCAGGTCAATTTCTTATCAAAAAGAAAAAAGAAAAAAGAAAAAAGAAAAGAGAAAAAAGAAAAAGACAAAAGAAAAACACAGACAAAACGTTTATTTATGATAATATTCTACTCATCCTTGGACTTCTTTTTCTTTTTTTCGCTCTTGGGAGTCTTTTTTTCCTATGATTTTGAGATTTTGTAATTAGAAACAATGAAAAGTTTCAAAGAAAAAAAAATTATAAATAAGAGATACATCAGAGTCTTCTTCCTTCTTCTTCTTTTTCTTTTCAGATTTTGGAGTCTTAGTTTCTTTCTCTTCTTCTTCTTCATCTTCATCGCGTTTTCTCTGATGAAAATAAAAAAAAAAAAAAATTGGTATTAATATTACAAAAAAAATTGATATTTTTCAATCACAAAAAGTAAGTAATGAGTTTACCTTTTTCTCTTTTTTCTCTTTCTTTTCTGCTTTTTCTTCATCTTCTTCTTCATCTTCATCTTTCTTTTTCTCTTTCTTTTCTTTCTTTTCTTTCTTTTCCTTTTTTTCTTCCTTTGGAGTTTCCTTTGTAACTTCTTGAACCTTCTTAGGAGTATCAACTTCCATACTTTCAGATGTTGATTGAGCACTAGAAGAGGAAAAAAAAAAAGAAAAGAAAAGAAAGTTTTATTCATTAATAAATAAATAAAGGAAAGGAAAGGAATAAAATAATAAAGAATAAAGAATAAAGAATAAATTAAAAATAAAGAATAAATCAAAAAAAAAATAAAAAAAAAATACGAGTAATCAACATAGTTGTTAGACCAAGTGCTTGGAGTAGTTTCATTTGGTTTTCCATATTTATCAAGTTTTCCATCTTTAATCATTTTCTTCTTTTCAAGGGCTTTTGGACCTAAACCCCATCTTTTAGGGTAAGTATCTCTATCCATAATGACTCTCTTAATTTTTGCAACAACACCATGATCACAAGTTGCCATTTGAGCAGTTGTCATTTGAGCAATAGCTAATGCAATAGCTTCTCCTTTAGTTGTAACCAAAACAACTTCTTCATTAAGCTCAATTCCTGATTCATATCTAAGCAATCCTGGAATCATTAATTTAGCTCCATAACAAACAGCATTAACTGCGCTATCTTTAACAATAATTCTTTTGTAAGAGAGTAAAAGAGTTTCTAAGGGGCGAATAACTCTTCTCAAGTAAGACTCATCTCTAGATGTTTTGTAAAGCCATTGGGCATCAAGAACGTCGTGCATTGTGACAATTCCGTCATTTTCATTGAGAGCTCCAGAACGAACTCTTCTAAGTTCTTGCATATGTCCTCCAACTCCTAACAAAAGACCAAGATGGACACAAAGGGTTCTAATATATGTTCCAGCTTCACAGCTTACCCAAAATACAGATAAATGACGATCATTATCGAATTCAAAAACTTTAGATTCATAAATTGTACGAATACGAAGATTTCTCTTGACGGCAGCAATGAGAGGGGGACGTTGGAAGAGGGCACCAGTTAAGGTCTCGACAGTTTGATAAAGTTTTTTTTCATCATCTAATTTGTCATGTAATCTCAAAACACAAACGTATTCTTTTCCTGCACCTTGTTGTGATTTAACAAGACGAGTTGCTCTATCAATGCAAACAATTAAACATCCAGTAACTTTAGGATCAAGAGTTCCACTGTGTCCAGTTTTTTCAACTTCCAAAATTCTTTTAATCCATGCAACAACTTCGTGTGATGATGGGTTTGCTGGTTTATCAAGATTAATAACTCCACATCTAAATAAGAAAATTGATTTTTTTTTTTAAAAAATTTTTTTTCTAGAAAAAGAGGGAAAAAAAAAGAAGAAAGAAGAAGAGAATGGGAAATAAAGCAAACTTGATATATTCTTTGAGGTCTCTTTTTAATGGAGAGGAACCACATGGGATTGGAGTATAATGTCCAGTTCGAACGTTCAATTTGTCATAATTCTTTTATATTATTTATTATATGATATTGGAAAAAGAAATTTAAAATTTTCAAAAAAAAGAAAGAGAAAGTGAAAATAATGATGAGAAAAAAAGAAAGAAAAAAAAAAGAAAGAAAAAAAGAATACTTTTAATAACAATGGCCAGTTTGAAGTGTCTAATGTAACATTGATTTTTTCTGGTTGAATTTGAAAATCTTCAGTCAATTGTTTTTCTCCGACGGAAGCCTCTTTGGTTTCCTTTCCCTTCTTTGATTTAGCTAAAGAAGCAAGATTAGAAAAAAAAAAAATTTAAAGATTATTTCAAAAATATTGTCCATCCAAAAAACAAAAAAAAAAAAAAAT
>Ga0209960_1003541_pt1 | contig 13260 bp, 16 predicted proteins | sample ThiBiot_500_plan_2_FD_183947 | JGI IMG/M metagenome (GOLD analysis project Ga0209960, IMG submission 183947) | Wastewater bioreactor microbial communities from Cape Town, South Africa - Thiocy_expt_500_plan (SPAdes) | ecosystem: Engineered > Bioreactor > Thiocyanate-remediating >... | reverse complement strand
TTTTTTTTTTTTTTTTTTTTTTTTGAAAAAAAAAAATAAAATAAATAACAAAAATTCAAAGGCAGGAGATGATCATCAAAAAGTTCAAATAAAAATGGATACTCAAGGACAAATAACTTCAATGAATATTGATGAAGGATTAAAAGGTGATCTCTCAAAAATTGCTGAGGTATTCTTATATTGATGCTAGTTACTTCCTTTTTATGTCAATATATATTTATTTATTTCATCTTTTTTTTTTTTAAAAAAAAAAGTTAACAATGAGTGCATCAAAAACTGCTGCACAAACCCTCCAACAAATTAGAATTGATTCAAGAAATGCATACGAACCAAAAGATATGTCAGATGTTTTGAGAGTAACTGCAAAAGATTCGTATGATTTTTCTTTTCTTTTCCTTTTTCAAAATCTTTCTTCTTATTAATTTGAAATGGAATGAAATAGATTAACGCAATATGCTGAATATTACTTAAAAGATGATATATACATGAATGAAAGCTTGAATCCTCCTCCTTGTAAAAGATTATTGGCAATATATGGGATTAACCGAGATACTGAAAGAGCCCAATTTTATAGATGGTTTGATTTCTTCTTCTTATCTTATCATTTAAAATAAAACAAAACTGAACATTATATTGCTTTAATAAATTCAGGAGAGTTTGTAGACGTTTAAAAACTATTTCAAATGTTTATCGATTGGATAAAGAGGGAATGTTGAAAAATTTTAAATGTGTTAATGGGATTGCATTTGAAACATCAGAGACTTTACAAAAATTTGGTGATCAAGAATTTCGAGCATCTGGGGATGGAACTGTTCCTTATTGTTCTTTAAGGTTGATTGATTTATTTTCATTATTTAATTGAAAACTTTTTTTTTTTTTCCTGAATCATAAATAAATAAGCTATTGTCGAACATGGGAAAATCGTGATGATATTCAAGTTGAAGTTAAAGAAATAGATAAAGGAGAGCATAGGTATTTTTTCCTTTCTTTTTTCCTTTCTTTTTTCCTTTCTTTTATTATGTTATTAAATTATCATAAAAATAGAGAAGTATTAGATAATGAAAATTTTCATCAAATAATTTTGCAGTACGTTTGTAGGAAACAATCTGAAGTTCCTAAAGAAAAATTTCTTTGTAAAATAGTTTCTTTCAAAAATTTTCCAGCTTTTGAAAGGTTTCTTCATTTTTATTTGAATTATATTTTATAGTTTTATTGATTTTTTTTTCTTTTCTTTAGGAACTGTAAGATTACAATTTCAATCGTGAATGCAGTGACAAAAACTCCAATTGCTGAACAAACTTTAAAATATTTTCCTGAAATAACTCGCTTGGAGCAAAGAGAAGGCCCATCTTCTTTTGAAATCCCTCAAAAGGATGACATTGAAATTGTATGTACTATTGAGGATGAATTTCTGTTTGGTTTTTTCTCTCTTACAGGTAAATTTTGATCTTCAAAATGAAAATAAAATAATAAAATGAAAATAAAAGTGAATCAATCGAGTGAAAAATCAATCAACCTAAAAATTTTTTTTGTAAATAGAAATCAAAGATGAAGTTGCTCATGATATTGAAGTCTCACTTTATCCAATTGGTCAAGTAGTTTTAAGAGTTCAAAATATTTCAGAGTTTATTGTTGTGTAATTACATTGTAAATAAGTTTTAAAATAGAATATATTGTAAATAAATTATGCATTTTCAAAAAAAAAAAAAAAAAAAAAAAGAAAGGAAGTGCAAAAAAGTTTGAAAGGAAATACAATAAGAAAACTTTTTGAAGAGATATTGAATAAAGTAGAAATTGAATATATATTTTCAAGTATTTAATTAATTACAACTTTCATTTTTTCTTAACACAGAGAGTGAACTATCTGACTTCTTCCTCGAAGTGGTTGGAATGTGTTCATGCAATAATTGCCCTCCAAATGCTTCGACAGCACCAAATAGTCCTTCTTTCACTATCTCCATTATAGTACTTTTCTACTTTAACTTCTTGAATTTCTTATTCTCTTCACTTTAATTCACTTTCTTTTTTGTTTTTTGTTTTTCAAATTCTTTTGTTCATTGTTTGTTTATATATACTCCTTTCTCAATGATTTCTCATTTTTCATGCTTTACTTCGTCACCAAATGACTTACTTGAACCTAATTTAGAGAATTTATTTTTTTACTTGCACACTAATTTCCAGTTTTTTGAGATTTGAAAGTAATATGTAATATCAAAGATAGGATGCTTATTATTTCCTCCTCAAAAGTTAAACTGGGGATAATTTTGCTTCTACAAATCATCGTATGACAAATCAATGAGCTCCCTTTTCAACATTCCCCTACATTGACATAAACTTTGATTCAACTATTACTCAACTACAAAAAATGAAGTAAATTTTTTTCAATATTGCAGATTTGAGATCAACTTGAACGAACTTTGAAAGAAGGACTGAATGATCCCCAAAAGCTTTTGAAAATATTTGAAGTCCTGCTTCACTCTTCTTTCACTATTCAAGTTTTCTTTTTAATCTTGGAGAGTAGGAGTTTTAAGAGAGTTTTATTTCTATTGTTCTTTATTGAGAGTTATTATAATTAGTGGACTTTACTTACAAAAAAAAAAAAAAGGATCAACTTAAATGTTACAATCTTTAAATGTTTTACCAGGATAACAAACAAAGCTGCTATTGATTTTAATTGTTATGTTTGTGAACTAAAGATTGCTCATGTGGATCAAGGTTAGGCTTGAAAAATTTTTTTGGAATGGAATAGTTTTTTCAAAATTTGCAAATTGCCTTGTATTATTTATTTATTTCTTTGCCTTTGTGAATTTCTTTTGTTTATCATTCTAATAAGCATCATTGAAAAAAAGAAAATTAAATCTGAAGCGGAATTATTATTTTTAAAGCTAGGAAATAGAAAAAAAGAAATGAAATCTGAACTTAGTTCTGAAACTCAGTTTTTTTATTTTGGTTTGAATCATTGTTTTTTTTTAAAAAAAATCTCAAACAATTTTTAATCTTTTTTAAAAAAAGGAAACAGGAGGCCTTTCCAATTGAAAATCGCGATAACAGTTAGTTGGAGGTCGCCATTTTTTTCCCCAGTTCATCCCTGAACAAAAAAGTGCTTTTTTTTCATTTTCTTGATATTCAATTGGCCGGGCATGTGGTGGAGTTTTGGTCCAATAGGCAAGTTTTTTCAGGATAAAAATGTCTCGAAAAGAGAAGAACAAATCAACTTTCACTATTTCGGATCGATTGAAAGTCAGAAGAAGGAATTGGAATTTTCTATTTTTGTTGTCGACCTTCCTGAAACAGGAATATGGGAATATGAGTAAACATTTTTTTTTTCTTTGTGAGTTTAATTTTTTTTTTTTCTGTTTCCTCTTCTTTTTGGATTTGAAAGCATTTCATTAATTATTCCTTTTCATTTTTTGATTGGTCATTTTATTCTGTTTGACTTTTTTTTATTATTATTATTTGTTTTGACTTCCAATTTTTTTGTTCTTTTTTTGTGTTTGTTTGCCTTTTTGTTTTTTGAAGGGATAATAATTAAAGATCGTTAATAAAGGGGTCCGAAGATCGTTTGACCATTTTTTTTTCTTTTTTTTTTTCTTTCTTTATCTCTTTTTTTATTTTAATTTTCTGCTTTAACTTAACCCCCTCATAGAGAAAGAGATAGCTGGTACCAACTTTTTCAACTTTCCTGATTTTTTTTTTCCTTTCTATTTTTTTGTTTTCTTTTCTAAAACCTTTCTTTAACCTTTTTTCTTTCTTCTCCTTTTTATCCTTTTTATCTTCTTATCCTTTGTCTTTTTCTTTGTCATTGTTTTTTCTTTCTTTCTTTTTTTTTGGGGGAATCTTTGAGAAATCTTTTTTCAAAAAGATCTTTTTTGGGGAAACTTAAAGGTTTTTTCAAAACCTTTTTAGCTTTTGACTTGGATTTTGAGATTTTTTATTTATTTATTTGAACTTCTTTTGTTTGACACTTTTTATTTGTTTGAAAACAACCTCAAAAATCAAAAAAAAATCAAAACCAGAAAAAATCAAAATAGAAACAGCTTTCATGAAAGTAAGAGCAAGTCACTTGTTCTTCACGTTTCTTTTCTGCTTGTTGCAGCAGATCCAAGCAGCTGGCCCTAATTATGGTGATCTTTTTTTTTTTTTTTTTTTGAATTTTCATTTTGATTTTTTATTATTTTTTAAAAAAACATCTAATGAAACCATTTTTAATAACAATCACATTAGTTCAAAATTATGTGAAAAATGGAGATTTTGAATCCTCATTAACTTCTTGGTCAATCCCATCAGGCACAGTAGAGATTGTTGACAACTCTGTATTGAATGCTGCAAGCGGATCAAAATCATTAGAATTGAATGGAGTAAGTACTGGAACTCTTTCACAGAACGTCGATTTAGATCCCTCCTTTACATATTCCCTTTCATTTCAATTATCTGGAAATCCTAATTATCAAGGTCTTCATGCCATTCGAGTATCAATTGGAGATACAAGCCGTGATTTTACTTTTGCTCCAAATGGAAACGCACTAAATAATATGAAATATGTGCTTGTTGGTTTTGATTTCTACACATCTTCCCCATCTCCCTCACTCACGTTTCAATCACTCGTTTCTGGCACTTTAGGACCCATGATTGATAATATCATTATTAGTAAAATGAGTATGTTTTCATTTTTTCATTTAGTTTTCCATTTGGGACTTCCAATTTTCTTTCAATTTTTTATTGATTTTAATTCCTTATTATCCCTTCATTTTACAGATTATTATTCACCAAGAGCAATTAACCATGATCTCATTCAAAATGGAAACTTTGAAGTCATTAATGATCTTATTACAAGTTCACCAACTCAACAATCATTAGGAGCAGATGCAACTCAATTAACCAAATGGACAATTAGTAAAGGAGGAATAACTTTGATTCCCTCAACTCTTGATCCAAATGGTGTACTTGGAAGAGTTGCAGTTAAATTACATAATGGACAAAAGGGTAAAATATCTCAACCAATTCTAGCTATCCCAGGGACACTTTATTCTTTATCATTTTGGTTAGCAGGAGATCCTCAAATTCAAAATGTTCAATATATTCGAGTTTCAATTGATCAAACTGTTCGAGATTTTTCAATTAATGCCACAGGAACATCATCATCAAATCTTGGTTGGACTTTGAAAACTCTTGAATTTATTCCTTCTGTTCGAAGCATTGTTATTTCATTTGAATCTTTAGAAAATGGAGCAAATGGACCTTTGATTGATGGTGTTACCTTAAGAGTAAAGAGTATTTTCTTCTTTTCTTTTCTTTTCTTTTCTTTCTTCTAATTCCCTCTTTTTTAAAAAAAAAAACAAAACAAAAAGACTTTGTTTCAAATGGAGGATTTGAAAATCTGAGCCCAATTTCAACAGCAGTATATGAAGATCTTGCACAAGGAACAACAAGAATCCCTTCTTGGTCAATATTAAACCCATCTCAACTCCTTTCTCCTCAAGCTTTATCTCCAAAATCTGGGTCATTTTCAATAATGCCTGGAAAGATTTCACAAACAATAACTACAATTTCTGGAATTAAATATACACTTTCATTTTTCATTGGAGCTCATTTTAATGCTAATTCAGTTGTTACTTTAGATGTTTCCATTGCAGGTTTAATCACACAAACAACTTTTGATGGAACAGGGAAAGGGAGACAAAATGTAGATTGGGAATTCAGAAGTATTGACTTTGTTGCAACTTCAGCAACCACCGAAATTATATTTTCTTCAACACTCTATGGACCAATTATTGATGATATAACTGTTACCCTTCCTAGTACCTTTTTCTTTCATTCTTTTTTCTTTTGTCTTTCTTTTTCGTTCATTCTTTTTCTTTCTTTCTTTCCTTTTCTTTTTCTTTTCTTTTCTTTTCCTTTTCTGAAAAACAAAAAACAAACAAACCAAAACTGATTTTGCCTTTCAAAATTAGATCCACTTTCAAATTCAGGATTTGAGGGTCCAAATGAAGTTACATACTCAGAACTAGGATTTGAACAATTTAATCAAGGATCTAATGCATTAACACCCTGGGTTATTAATAAAGATGTCCAAATTATTGGTTCTGAACTATGGAGACCAAAAATCGGAAACTATTTCCTCCTCCTGGGTGAAATATCACAAACAATCAAAACTATTCCAAATACTCTATATAAAGTGGCTTTCTACATTTCATCCCATAGAGATTCAGTAGCAATGGGACTCACCACCATTAATCTAAATGTTGTATTTGGAAGTCAAACATTTTCATTTAACTTTGATGCAAGTAAAACAGTAAACTGGGAACAAAGAATTTTTGAATATTTTGTTACATCTTCATCAACAGAGATTAAATTTACTAGTCTCACCTTAGACAAGATTGTGCTTGCAGTTGATGAAATTACTATTTCTCCTTCTGGATCATTTGAATGTTTCTCAAGACCTTGTTTAAATGGTGGAATATGTTCAGTTGGAGTTGATTCTTACTATTGTGCATGTCCTCGTGGATTCTCTGGTCAAAGATGTGAAACAGGTACATATATATATATATATATATATTTCTTTTCTCTTTTCTCTTTTCTTTTCTTTTCTTTTCTTTTAAAAATCAACAACAAACCTGAAAGCATCCCCTTACTCATGTCCTTTTGGAAGTTACAGTGCTCAAAATTTCTTAAAACAAGGACTTCGTGGATATTACTCGAATATTCCAGTATTAATTTTCTTCCTCTCTTTATTTTTCTTTTTTTTTTTTTTATTTAAAAAAATTTTCTTCTTCCTTCTTTATTTGAGATTGGACTTTTTTCTTTTCTTTTTCTTTTCCTTTTCTTTTCCTTTTTCTTTCTATTCATTTATTTTGATCAAAAATTTGAATAATAGTCAACGACTGATATTTCTGTGTTCAGCATCCCTTGGAAAGAAACAAAATTTGAAGTTTTTGAAAATATTGCAATTGATAGAAGTACTTCCCCTCCAACTTCTGGCATCGCTTCTACATAGTACTTTTTTTTTTTTTTTTTTTTTTTTTTTTTTCAATCAAACAAACAAATATAAAAAAGTTATGGAGTGAGATGGCAAGGATTTTTAAAACCACCAACAACAGGATCTTACAAAATTTATATTGAACTTGATGATGGTGGAAGAGTCTTTTTGGATGGAAACTTAATTATTGAATCTTGGAAAGCTCAAGTTAGTTTAATTTTAATTTCATTATTTCACTGACTTCGACAAACCTTTTTTTAATTCTTTTTTTTTTTTTTAAATTATTTCCTTTTTTCTTTTTTCTTTTTTCTTTTTTTGATTTTTTTTTTTTCTTCAAAGGCACCAACATTATATTCGTCTACTATTTATCTGGACTCATCAAAATATTATCCAATTGTTGTCGAATTTACTCAAATGGCAAGCGCTGCTACGGCATCTTTAAGGTTTTCAATTTCTTGAACACTTTTTTTTTTTTTTTTTTTTTTTTTATTTTTTATTTTTTTAATTTTTTTATTTTTTTTTTTTTTTTTTTTTTTTTTTTGGAATTAAAATGTACCATAAAACAAAAATAGTTGGGAATCAAACAACTTATCAAAACAAGTTATTCCATTAGCAAATTTATTTTCTTATGCACCATGTGATTGTACAAATAATGGATTTGTGGGTATCTATTGCACAGTTCCAAAAGATCGTTGCTCTCCCAATCCATGTAATAATGGTGCAACATGTATTAATGAAAAGAATGGTTATAGTTGTCTTTGTCCTTCAGGTTATTCTGGAGCTAATTGTCAAACAAATACTGGAGTTTCTTGCTTAAATGGGGGAATCAGAAGTAGTTCACCTTTTAAGAATAATTTGATTGGAAATTATTTTAATTTTGACAGAACTCTTGGGTTCCCAGTTATTACTGAAACAAATTCAAGATTTCAAAGAGTTGAAAATATTAACTTTCAATGGGCATCTTCAAGTCCAATGTCAGGAATCAATAGTGATGGATTTTATGTTGTTTGGAAAGGAGCATTGAAGGTTTCAAAAACAGGATTATATAATTTTTATTTTAATGCAGATGATGGAATTCGAATGTATCTTGCAGGAGCATTAATAATTGACATGTGGTCTCTTCCTCCTGTATTATTCTTTGTTTTCATTATTTCATTTTAAATTTACTTTTTTTTTTTTTTTTTTTTTTTCTTTAATAATAAATAATTTCTACAACATAGCCTTTTTTGAGAAATATCCAAAATATTTACCTTGATGAAGGAATTTATTATTCGATCCAAATCGAATTCTTTGAAAATTCTGGAGCAGCCACAGCAATTCTACAATATGAGTCACCATCCCTCTCTTTAACTCGTTCAACCATTCCATCAAGTAATCTTTATCATAATGAGCCATGTGATTGTACAAACACAGGATTTGTTGGAGAGGTTTGCAACTTAAATATTGATGATTGTGCATCAAATCCTTGTCAAAATGGAGATTGTATTGATGGAATCAAGTCTTATACTTGTTCATGTAGAACAGGGTTTTATGGTACAAATTGTGAGTTCATTGATAGTTGTATTTCTCAACCTTGTAAAAATGGTGCCACATGCATACCACAAGGATCTTCAAGCTTTACTTGTGTTTGTACATTTGATTTTGAAGGTTCTAATTGCACAATTCCGAGAGGATTATGTCATGGTCCAATCAATTCTGATCCCCAACAATTTCATTTTAATTTCCCTCTTGCAACTTCTCAACTTTCAGAATTTCAAGCTAATGGAAATGCAATAACAAAAACCAGTTCATTTATTCTCTCTGATTCAACTACAACAAATCAAAAAGGATCAATTTTTTATAATACATCATTTCAACTCACCAATCCTCCAACATTTAGTGCATCTTTTGGATTTAGAATACAACCAACAGGAGGTGAAGGATTAACATTCATTCTTGGGACATCTTCAACTTTATTAAATACTGGTGCCACATCAAATTTAGGATATACTGGAAATCCAAGTTTAGCCATTAAATTTGATACAAAACAAGATTCAGGAGAGCCATATTCAAGTGATTATATTTCAATTCTCACAAATGGAAATGCAGCAACATCAGCTTTAAGTTATTCAGAACCAGGAGTTAATTTTGATAATGGAGAAGATTGGTATGTTTGGATTGATTATGATGGACAAACTTTATACATTCGATATTCTCAAAATTCAGATCGTCCAACATCACCAAAATTCAGTACACCAATTACATTAACTAGTATTGGTGGAAAATCAATGTATTTTGGATTCAGTTCAGCTTCATCAACCAGTTCACAACATTTAATTTCAAGTTATATTCATTTCTCAACATTTTTAAATCCTTTTGGAATTTCATGTAGAGTTGGAGAATATTATAATTTCGAAATTGGACAATGTTTAGCATGTGCAAGTACTTATTATAATTCAGGAGATCAAGCTTGTTGTCAATTATGTCCAACAAATACTTTTAGTAATTTTGATAGAAGTTCTTGTGTTGGTGAGTTTTATTTTTCTTTTTTTGATCTTGTTAGATGATTTTTAATTTTAATTTTCCTTCCTCTTTAAATTGTCTCTTTTTCTTTCTTTCTCTTTTTTCAATAAAAATTCTATTCACAAAAATCATAACAAAAATTATTAGTCCTTGACCAATGCCTCCCAAATCCTTGTCAAAATGGAGGAAGTTGTCATAATTATGATATCTCATATTTTTGTACATGTCCTCTTGGATTTAGTGGTCCAAAATGTGAAACTCAAAATTTTAATGGAGATTTTGAAGATATAATTCCTATTCGTGTTGCGTCTCAATTATTAAATGCAGGTTCACAACAATTATCACCATGGATCATTGAAGTAGGTCAAGTTAATTTAATTACAAATTCTTTATATTCCCCAAAAAGTGGAGTCAATTTAATTGGATTACTTGGAACTGGACAATCTTCACTTTCTCAAACAGTTTCTCTCACAATTGGAATTAGTTATATTTTATCTTTTAATATGGCAGCCACTCCTACAAATCAAAAAGTCTTCAGTTTGAAAGTTTTAATTGGAAGTCAAGTTTGGAGTTTTTCAGTTGATTCAACAGGAATACCAAATTCTGATCTCACTCCTTATTGGAAATCAAAAACCATTGAATTTATTGCAACAACAACAAATACTAAAATTACATTTGAATCAACAACACCTGGAGATGTTGGGCCACTTCTTGATTTAATTTCAATTCAAGAAAAAGGATCTTCTTCATTATTATTTTCTCAAAATCCAAGCCTTTGTATTTCTGATGGATTAAGAAAAAGTTCACTTGGAAGAAATTTCGTTTTTCCAATTTCAGAAGATGAAAAACAACTCTTAAAATCAAATCAAAACTCAAATATAACATCCACTTCATTAATTTTAAATTCCCTCAAGGACCAATCAGGAACAATTTTTTATAACCATACGATTTCATTCTCAAAGTTTCCAACTTTCAGTGTTTCATTTTCTTTTAAAATTTCACCTCCAGGAAGTGCTGATATGTTTGGTTTTATGCTCACATTAGATCCGACTGTCGATACTTTTAGTGGATATCCTTCTTTTGGAATCAAATTTGATACATATCAAAATTCCAATGATCCTTCAGGAAACTTTCTTGGAGTCATTAGAGATGGTAACACAGGACCAAATTATGCAACTACCATTGAACCAATCGAATTTGATAATGAAAAAATTTGGAATGTTTGGGTTGATTATGATGGAAATCAAATTTATGTTCGATACTCCCAAAATGAAACAAGACCTGATCAATCAAAACTCGTTTTTCGTACCAATTTGTATCAATTTGGAAATCAAGATGTTTATTTTGGATTTTTTGCATGGAGTGGAGGAATACGTGGTCTACATGAAGTTGTTAGACAAATTAAAATCACAGGTGCTTTAGATCCTTGGGATATTTCTTGTCAACCAGGTCAATATTATGATATGTCAAATGGAGGATGTAGAGAATGTCCTTTAGGAACTTTTAATTCAGGAAGTTCATCATGTTGTCATCAATGTCCTTTAGGATATAGAAGTTCATCAGATAGATCAAGTTGTATTGATGTCAATGAATGTTCAAGTAATCCATGTAAAAATGGAGGAAGTTGTTTAAATGGAATTAATAGATTCACTTGCCTTTGTACATCTCAATATAGAGGAATCTATTGTGAATCACTCAATGGAAATGTTTGTCCTTCATTGACCAATGCTCAAATTCAAGAGTTTAATTTCCCACTTGATTTTACTCAATTGAATCAATTTACTTCAAATGGAAATGCCATCGCAAATTCAACTTCATTTATCCTTACTGGACCTTATGCAGGTGTTTCAGGAAGTGTTTATTTCAAATCACCAAGCGTTTTTTCATCCACTCCAGCATTTAGTGTTCATTTCAGATTCAAAATTACTGGAACAAATGGTGAAGGTTTAGTTTTTTCATTAATTGGAAATTCGCCATCTGTTGTTGGTGGTTCTGGTGGAAATTTAGGATTTATTGGGAAACCAAGTATTGGAATTAAGTTTGATACTTTTCAATCAGTCAATGAGGTTGCAAAAAATTATGTTGGATATTTGAAAGATGGAAATCCAATTGAAAACTTGGCATATGTTATTGAAGGAACACCTTTTGATAATTCTCAAATTTGGAATGTTTGGATTGATTATGATGGAGCAGCACTTCATACTCGTTATTCAAATTCAAGTTCAAGACCATTAACTCCAAGACTCTCAGCAAATATTGATTTATCAAATTTAATAAATACAAATATTTATTTTGGATTCTCAGCTTCAACAGGAACACTTGGTTCTAAACATGAAATTGTTGAATCATTTTCATTTGCAAACACATTACAATCATTTGGTACCAATTGTTCTGTTGGAAACTTTTATAATTTTGGAACAGGAACATGTTCACTTTGTCCTTTAGGATTTATTAATACTGGTTCATTAAGTTGTTGTTCAAAATGTGAAAATGGATTAACAAGTACACTTGATAGAACAGAATGTGTTATTGATCGATGTGCATCAAATCCATGTCAAAATGGAGGAACTTGTTTAAATCAACTTGATAATTTTGTTTGTGAATGTGTTTTTGGTGTAACTGGAACTTTTTGTGAAACATTGAGTGGTCAACTTTGTTTGGAGAATTCAAATTCTTCTCAAGTCAAGAATTACTCATTTCCACTTGAAACCACTTCTGATTTTATTTCAAATGGAAAATCAATCCTTCAATTACCCTCATTAATTTTAGTTCAATCAAGTGCAATCGATGTTGGATCAATTTTCTCAAAAACAAAACTCTTACTTTCAACACCATCTCCAATTTTCAGTGTTAATTTTGGATTTAAAATGTCAACAACAGGTGTTGAAGGTTTTGCATTTATTATTACAACTTCAACAACTCTTGGATCAGCAGGTTCAAGTTTGGGATATACTGGAAGTCCAAGTATTGCAATCAAATTTGACACAAGAAATAATGGAGCAAATGATCCAAGTGATAGTTATGTTGGAATATTACAAGATGGAAATTCCAATAATCTCATTGCTTCAACAAATCAAGAATCACCAACATTTAATAACAATCAACTTTGGTATGTTTGGATTGATTATGATGGTTCATATCTTCATGTTCGATATTCAATAACATCTATTAGACCTCAACTTCCAAATCTTTCAACATTACTTTTATTACAAAATCTTTCAGGAAAAAGTGTTTCATTTGGATTTAGTGGTTCAACTTTTGCCTCAGGATCAACTTCAAAAATTGAAATCTTAAGTTCATTCTCATTTACAAATGATTTCCAATCTTTTGGACAATCTTGTGAATCTGGAAATTTTTATAATTTTGCAACAGGAGAATGTGTTCAATGTCCAAAGAATACATTTAAAAATGAAGAAAGTGAATCATCTTGTTGTTCATCTTGTCCTGATTCCCTTGTTAATACTTTTGATAATTCAAATTGCACAAGTATTTTTTCGTTTTTTTTCTTTTCTTTTCTTTTTCTTTTCTTTTTCTTTTTCTTTTTCTTTTTCTTTTTTTTCTTTTTCTTTTTCTTCTTTCTTTCTTTTCAAATTGCTCACTATTTACAATAAAATTGAATGAAAATTTGTAGCTAATAAATGTGCCCCAAATCCATGTCAAAATGGTGCAACATGTTTGAATTTATTGGAAAATTATTCATGTATTTGTTCCCGAGGTTGGAAAGGAGTTGATTGTGATCAAAGTACATTTTTATTTCTTCTCCTTGAATCCAAACAAAAAAA
>Ga0209960_1003540_pt1 | contig 13267 bp, 14 predicted proteins | sample ThiBiot_500_plan_2_FD_183947 | JGI IMG/M metagenome (GOLD analysis project Ga0209960, IMG submission 183947) | Wastewater bioreactor microbial communities from Cape Town, South Africa - Thiocy_expt_500_plan (SPAdes) | ecosystem: Engineered > Bioreactor > Thiocyanate-remediating >... | reverse complement strand
AATATCAAGAGAGTAAAAGAAAAGTAACATTCAACGATGATCAATAACTACCAAATAAATATCATTCACAGATTTTTCTTTTATTCTTTTGATTTTCCTTTGTTTATGGGTTTTGAAGACCTTGTTAGAAGAATTTATGAATTTTTTCATTCTTTGTACTTTGAAAAATAATTTTAATTTTGATTTTTTTTCTATTTATACTCACTTTTCTAACTTCCTTTTGTTTACTAGTAATTCCTTTATTTATTGTACTTTCCTTGTACTTTCCTTGTTACTAATATTCATGAATTTTTTCATTATTTTTTCTTTGAAATTTAATTTTAATTTTGATTTTTTTTCTAATTCTACTCACTTTTCTAACTTCCTTTTATTTACTATTTATTATAATTATATATATTACTATTAATAATAATAATAATAATAATAATAATACTATTAAATAGTAAATATTTGTGAATTAATTTATAATATACCGTGGCGAAAGCCACTTATTGGGAAAATTATTAGTAAATATTCAAATTTATAAAAATAAAAAATTGTTATGAAAAGTTCTCCCGGCCGTCATCGGGGGGGGTTTTGAAGTTGAATTTGAATTTGAGTTTGTTGGAATTGTGAGGGATTTGAGGATTGTGGTCGGGGTTTGATTGGGGGTTTTGGTTTTTGATTTTGGTTTTGATTTTGGTTTTGATTTTGAGGAGCAGAATTTTGGATTTTTTGCTGGTTTTGGTTTGAAGTTGGACTTTCAATCTGATTTTGAATTTGATTTTGAAGTTGATTTTGTTGGAATTGTGAGGGGTTTAAGGATTGTGGTCGGGGCTTGATTGGGAGCTTCATGGTTTGAGGGGAAAAGGGTTGGTCGCCATTTTCAAGTTGTCTTTGAAATTCTTTTAACTTTTCTTTCTTAAGAACTCCTGTTCCAAATCTTTGTTCATAAACACCTTCATCTATTTGTTGAATACTTAAAATTAGTTCATCAGGTGCTTCTTCATGTCGATTCAAACATTTTGGTTTTGTGCATTTTAAACCAGCCAAATACGATTCACAATATCGTTGGAGACCAAATTTAGCCCTTCAGGAAAAGTTTTAATTATTAGAAAAGAGAAACAATTAAAGAAAATCATTGATAAAAAAAAAAAACTCAAGTCTTTGCCCATTGACTACTATTCCATCTATGATTGCATTTCGAGCTTCTTTGTCGTTTGGAAATATTACAATTACACTTGATGGATGATCCATATCTTTCTCTCTCACTTCAACAATTTCTCCATATTCCTCGAAGTGCTTGCTGACATCCTTTTATTTTTGATTCATGTTGTTGTTTAAATTTAACAAATAAAATAAAATAAAATAAAATAAAATAAAATAAAATAAAATAAAGAAATGAAACTTACAAGACTTGATGGAAAATTGAACACTTCCACTACATTTCTCTGAACAATCCTCAAGTTTTCCATTCGTTTGAGGATTCAATCTTTGAAGATTCTTCTTCTTCTTCTACTTTTTTAATTGAACTTAGAAAGTGAATGGATTGAAAACAACTTCAATTTTCAATATATCAAAATTCAGTTATTAAAGTGTCAATTTTTGATGAAGAAATAAGTTAATAACTATTTCTAAATAACTTGAATGAGAATCGAGTGGAATCAAAGACTTAACTTTAATAGAGTCAACAAGGTTAATTAATTGATTGATTCAGGCATGCCCAAAAAAGAAAAAAACCAACAAGAATCACCTTTGCCCTCTTTTGTCAACCTGTGAGTTGATGAACCTCAAACTCAGAAAAAAAAAAAAAAACCTCGAAAATATCAAACACAAGTTATCAAAATTTTTATTTTTTACAACAATTAAATGGTGGCGATCCAGTTATGAAATTATTTGAATCCAATTTGACTTGGGATTGAAGCATCATCAAGTTGACCATTGTTGATCTTGTTTCTTCATTTTTATAAATTAAATTCCAATAATTCTACAATTCGATTAAAGACTTTCTCTGCTCTACTTTGGACAACAAAATCTATTTGAAATACAAGATTTGAAGGAGTTCTTTTTGATTGAATACATGCTTCTAATTTTGAAAATGTTTCCATTATTTCTCCAAATTGAGTTTTAATTTTGTTTGGAATTTCATCAGGATCAATTTCAACTCGAAACTCTGAATTTGGTCCTTGACTCAATGAAACAATATCTTTCCAATTATTGAGTGAAACAAATTGGTTGATTGGTTTATTTTGTCCTTGTCCTTGTCCTTATTTTGTTTTTTTTAATGATTGAATTTAAAAATAAAAAAAGAAAAGAAAAGAAAAGAAAAAGGAAAAAGAAAAAAGTTACTTGAATTTGATTGTGATTGTGATTGTGATTGAGTTGAAATTGAAACTTTGATTCTCATTCCTTCTTCTAAATCTTCCAGATCATCTAAAATAAAAAAATTTCCATTGTCATTGAATTCTAATACAAGATCCGCATCTTTTTGTTTAATTTTTGTTCTAATGTCACGTTCTAATTCTGGTAATACTTTTGCTGCTGTTTTTACTTTGTATAATTTTCCATTGTGTTCAATTTCATAGGTTGTTTCTTTTTTTTTTTTTTTTTTTTTTTTTTTTTTTTTTTTTTTTTTTTTTTTTTTTTCAGATATTTATTTTTTATTTAATTTTTTTTGAAAATGAAAAATACTTTGTAATTCTAGATTTTTTCTTTCTCTTTCAATTTTCTTTTTCTCTTCTTCAACCATTCTTCTTTCTTCTTCCAATTTTTTCATGTCCTCTTCAATTTTTTTTCTTTTTTCTTCTTCTAACTTTTTTCTTCCTTCTTCTAACTTTGTCTTTTCTTCTTCAAGTTTTTTTTTTGCTTTCATATTTTTTTCTTCGACCAACTTTCGTTTTTCATCTTCTAATTTCTTCTTTTCTGCTTCTAAATTTCTCTTTTCTTCTTCAAACTTCCTTTCCATCTCTTTTTTCTTTTCTTGATTTGCGTCAAAACCAAGTCCTGTTGTTTGAGTTGTTAAATGTCGATCAAACCCTAAAGGTTGAGGTGTAACAATTGTTTTTCCCATTTTATTCACTCTTCCTGTACTATAATCTTCAAATCTTAATTCCTCGAAACTTTTTGTACTATATACATACATAGCAGAAATGGATTGAAAATAAACTATATCAGTTCCTTCAGGTGCTGGTGTTTGTATATATTTTGGTGGACCAAAAATGGAGCCTCCACCAAATCCTGTTTTTGAACCAAATGGTGTTGATTGTTGTTGTATTTTTCCAAAACCAAGTCCTGTTGTTTGAGTTGGTAAATGTCGATCAAACCCTAAAGTATGAGGTGTCCCAAATGTTTTTCCCATTTGGTTAACTCTTCCTGAACTGTAATCTTCAAACCTTAATTCCTCAAAACTTTTTGTTTTATAGGCAGGCATAGCAGAAATGGATTGAAAATAAACTGTCGAAGTTCCTTCAGGTGCTGATGTTAGTGTATACTTTGGTCTATTACCAAATCCGGTTGTTGAACCAAAACCCATTCCTGTTTGATTAGCTCGAAAAGTTTTAATCTGAAGGGCTTATTTATTTCCTCGAGTTTTGGAAAGGGTTCCTTCAAAAAATGAAGTCCCAAAAGAGAATCTAATAAACTAGGAAATAATTATCTAATACAACTAGTAAGCAAGTTAGTTTCACCTCACATCAGGTTCTTCAGATGAAGGGCAAGAACTGAAGAAGAATCAGATACCTATATTTTATAGTTTGGTGAGGTGAAACTAAGAACAAATAGATATCAGGAAGTTTTGGAAAAAAAATAAAAATTTACTTCTATTTTTTTTTATATATCCTATGTTTTTATATTTTGATAAAAGCAAAGTTCTTTTTGATTATCTCTTTGTCTTTCAAAAAATCCTCTTTGATATTTTATATCCTATATTTTAGTGGTAAATATATATATATATATATTCTCAAACAAACAAATAAGAAAAAATTCATAATTTTACTTGTAATTTAACAATTTTTATAATAATTTTCTTTTCTTTCTCTTTCTAGACTGAATTTTTCAAATACAAGTGAGTCAAAAGAGTAGAAAAAAAAAAAATGAAGTTTCAAAGTTTGAAGCTTTTAGTAATTATTATATGAGTTTGATGAAAATTGGGTGTACATTATTGTTTTGATCTTGAGAGGGTTCAATAATTATATTTGTTGAAAAGTTGGGGAAAAAAAGCCGCCATGTTTGTTTGTTTTTTTGATGAAAAAAATGGCGCGAAAAAAAAAAAAAAAAAAAAAAAGGAAAACAGTTTGTGATTCTCAACAAGGTTCAATACCCAAGTTATTCATTTCAGAGTAAACTTTTATTTCTTAGTTTTATGATTTCTATTTTTTTCTTTTTCTTTTTGAAATATCTCCCAATTTTTTTTTTTTCTTTTATAGTTCTTGATCTGCAAATGGAGGAAAGAAATTGAAACTGTGGCAAAAAGTTGAATGATTCCAATAGATTCCGTTGTTCTTTGAATACCACTCGCTGATTAAGACAATTTTGTAGGATAGAATTTGCCTCTTCGGACTGAATCATGTTTAATAATTGGATTGCTGCGGTTTATTAGAGTCCATTAGATTTCAGAATCAAGGTAATTTGAAAATTTATTTATTAATGATTTGAACTCAACTCATGATATTTTTTTCCTTCAGTTTCATTGTTTTTTTGGCCCTGGATTAATCTTAACTTTAGAAGGTAATTCATCATCAGCACCACCATAAAAATCTAAATTTCCAACATAACCACGACTAGAATCACAATAAGCCCAGATTTTGAAGCCTCTTTTTACAGGTTTGTTTTTTATATATTGCTTCATTGTTGTCCTGGCTTTTGATCGAATCATCATTTCATCGACTGATCCATTTCTTGAAAAATTGTAATTTTCTTGAAAGTGTTGAAGCAAATTATTAAAAGTCTCCTTAGTTTAAAAAATTTATCTTTAGTTGGTGGTGATGATTGGAGTCAAGGATCTGCAGCATGAAGGTATCTCAATATTTGAAGAAATCCTAAAGGCAAGTTTATATGATTTAGAAATCGTCAAATCAAATTTAATTAAACCATAAAAAAAAAAAGGTTACCTTGCTTCATTCATAATGTTGATCACAGGACTGAATTACTTGAAGGAATCTTTGGACCACCAATCTTCAATATTTGTCCTCCTTCCATGCACTCCTGATAAGATTAGAATCGAAACAAATTTTCGTGGTAAGAATTTTCTATTTTTAAAAAAAAATTTCAGTCCAATCTTTTTTAAATAATAATAAAAATAAAGAAACCAGTTTTCCTAGAATCCCTTGGTTGGATTTTCTCAACTCTGCTAATTTCTTTATCTAGGTTTTGTCAGTTAGCGTATCACTAAATTTTCCTTTGAGTCCGACCTCCTTGGATTCTCTTTTTTCTTTTCAGGAATTAAAAATCAGTAAATAAAGAAGAAGAACAAAAGATTAGTATTTTTAAGATTTTATTATTAGTTTTTGAAAGAAAAATAATCATCTGAAAGGAGGACTAAAAGTGTGAATATAGAAGCAGCACAAGAATCTAACAAAAAAAATCAAAAAGTTAAAAGATTAATCGAAAAATAAATAAAAATGAGATATCATAAACAATCAATTACCAACTAATCCTTTTTGTATTCTTAACTTGAATCTTGTTTCATCTGTATTCCTTTCACATGATTCCAATAACTCAAGAATCTTTGCACTCTTTGAATAATTCTTCTTTCTTATAGCATCCATCGCTCTTTTATTTTGATCCAACTTCACATCTCTCTCACTTTCTAACATACACTCTACAATATCAAAATGTCCAAAATAACAAGCAATAAGAAAAGGTGTTACTCCGTCCTTCCTTGGTTTATTTACATCAACTCTCCAATCATTCAAGAATAATTTTACAATATCAAGACATCCAATCTGACAAACAATCCAAAAGGGTGTTACTTCATTTTTATTTGGTTGATTTACATCAACTCGTTTCTCTTTTAATAATACTTTCACAACATCAATCCGTTTATCATAACATGCAATATATAAAGGTGTTTGACTTGAATTGAATTTCCAATTAGGATTGATTTGAGGATGAAGAGAAAGTAATTTTTCAACTTCTTCAACTTTTCCTTTTGAACATGTTGTATAAAAATCTTCATTTAATCGATTATTTCTTCTTATATCAGAAGAAGATGATTGCATTTTTGTATCTCTTAAGCGCCTCACTTATTTATTTACAAAAAATTTAAAAAAAAAGAAAAAAAAATCATGATTGATGTTTTTTTTTCTTTACAAAAACAAAACTTATTTTTATTTGATTTATATTTTTTATTTTAAAATCCAAAACAATGAAAATAAAGATACAAGAATCCAAGAAATAATTGGTGAAATGAAACCACTTCCACTTGATTCACAAAGAGCTCCAAAATAACCATTTTGACAAGCACAAGAGAAGGTATTTGAATCTAAATCTTTACAAGTTCCACCATTTCCACAAGGAGAACTACTACAAGGTGTTACAAGAGCAAGTTGACAAGTTGCTCCAACAAAACCAGTTCCTGTACAATTACAACGATATCTAAATGGTCCATCATCTGAACATTCTCCACCATTTTGACATGGACTACTTAAACAATCATCAAGATCAATTTCGCAATTGGTTCCTTCATATCCAGTATTTGTACAATTACAAAAATATGAGTTTGGACCTAAATCTGTACAAGGTGCAACACCAAAACAAGGGTTTGGTGAACAATCATCAATGTCTGTTTCACAAATATCTCCATTAAATCCAGTTCCATTACAAGAGCAAGAGAATTGATTTGGTCCCTCATCTGTACAATTTCCTCCATTTAAACAAGGATTTGGTGAACAATCATCAATATCATTTTCACAAAATCTTCCTTCTCCTCCTGAACCAGTACAATTACAAATAGCTGCTATTAATGGGTCTGAAGATGTGGTACATTTTGCATCATTATGACATCCATTCATTGCGCATGTAACTATTATAAAAATTTTGAATTTTTTTTTAAAAAATTAGAAAAAGAAAAAAGAAAAGAGAAAAAAAAAAAAAAAAAAAAAAAAAAAAAAAAAAAAAAAAAAAAAAAAAGAATAATTTTATACTTTCACAAGTTCCATTAATGGGACCCCATTCAGAGCTTGTCCCACCACTTATAAGTTTACATTCTCTTGTTGGAAATAAATCTCGTCTTGGAAGTCCATTTTCAAAAATAAAATATCCTGGTTGACAATTTCCAATTGAAATATTTCCAGAAGCAACGGTTGTTTCCCAAATTGTAAGATTTACTGATTCAGAAGGACAATCAATTTCTAAAAAAATTTATTAACATTGAATATTTTTTTAAAAAAATTCACAAGATTACAAACCTAAAGAAATTTATCAAAAAAAAAAAAAATACCAAAACATTGTTGAGATGAAAAATAATAGCCATAATTACAAATACAACCATCTATAGAATCAGTTGCTTCTGGACTAGTTGAAAAATCAGGACAAGGTAAACATTTGTTATTTGATAAATAAAAGTTTGGCCAACAAGCTTTTTTATTTTTTTTTTTAAAAAAGAAGAACGTTAGAAGAGAAGAGAAAAGGAAGAAAGAAAAAAAAAAGAAAAAAGAAAAAAAAAAAAAATTTCAAACCTTCACATTGACCTAAATAATTGATTTGATATCCAGGAGAATTACATTCACATTCATCAATTGATTGACTTCCTTCAGAACTTGAAGAATTTGGTGGACAAGAGGAACAAAGTCCTTGCTCATTTAAATAAGAATTAGCAGGACAATTTGGTTCTGAGGAGAGAAAAATTGAAAATTAATTTTTGAACAAAATAAAGAAAAGAAAAGAAAAGTTATAAACGTACGTTCACAAGGAACATATAAAGTTTTCCAAGATGCAGTTTTACCATCAGAATTCAATTCACAACTTCGGATTGGTTGAAGATCTTCTCTAATTATTCCATCAACAATTACAAAATAATATTGATCACAAATTCCAGTTGCATTAGTATTTGCTGGGACAGAATTCCAAGTTGCACGATTTGATGTACTTGGAGCACACCTTGGAACTAAATTGAATGATTTCATTAATTGAAAACGAAAGGATAAGAATAAGAATAAGAATAAGAATAAGAAAGAAAGAAAGAAAAAAAAAAAAAAAAAAAAAAAAAAAAAAAAAAAAAAAAAAAAAAAAAAAGAAATAAAACCTTCACACAATTGAGTGTCTTCGTTTAAAGCAAAACCAAAATTACAAATACATGAATCAATTCCAACACTAGAATTAGAACTTATTGAATCTGCTGGACATGGCACACATTGATTTTTATCATTAATGAATGAATTTTCAGGACATTCTAAAATAAAAAAAAATAAGTTGATTTATTTTTTTTTAAAAAAAAGTCTGAAAAAAATAATGAAAAAATAATAAAATAAATACCAATACAAGAATTACTAACTGGTTCAGGATAATATCCTGAAATTGAACAAACACAATCAGAAAGTGATGAACTTCCAGAGCTACTTGTTGAATTTTGAGGACAATGACCACAGTTTCCATCTAATTGTCGATATTGATTTGATGGGCAGGAAATGGCTTTATTTATTTTGATTAATTTATAATTTGAATTAGCTATTAACTTTTTTTTTTTGAAGTTGAGAAATAAAGAAAAATACCATTTTCGCAATAGGTTCCATAATATCCGTTTGTACAATTACAATAAAATGATGTAGAATTAGAGCTACAAATACCTTTACTTTGACAAGTATAACTTGTACAATAGTCTATTTATTTTTATTTTTATTTGGATTTTTGAAGAAAAAAAAAAAAGAAAAGAAATATTGATTTGATTAAAATAATTACTGCAATCAAGAGAACTAGGAGAATCAGTTAAGAAAGCCCAAGTTGTATAAATTTGGAGAGGACAAAAGTTATTTGTTCCCATAAGAAATCTACATTTGAATTTTGAATTGAGTTAGATATTCGTTCAAAATTTAAAAAAAGAAAGAAAAAGAAAGTCAAACAATTGTTGCAATGATGGGAATTGAAGAAATGTAGGGATAGGTCCAAATAAGTAATTATTTTGTAAGTAACTATGTTTTTTTATAAAATAATTGATAAGTAACAATTTTTTAAATTCTAATGAATAAATCAAGAAGGAATAACAGTGATTCGAGTTTGTTCAAGTTTTGAAATTGAGATGGTATAGTCCCTTGAAGAAGATTTTGATCCAAAGCCCTTTTTTAATTTTGTATTGTATTCAAAAGAAAGCATAAAGGTGGTTTTTTTGAGTTGAAAAAAGGAAAAAAAAAAGTCTTACAATACAATTAAGTTAGTTAAGCTACCAAGTTTTGGATGAATCCATCCTGAAAATTGATTCTTTGAAAGGATTCTAAATTTGTAAAATAGGATTAATCATCAGAAAAAAAAAAAAAAAAAAAAAAAAAAAAAAAAAAAAAAAAAAAAAAATATTGAAAAGTACAATCTTTCAAGTTGAGTTAATTTTCCAAGTTCAGAAGAAATTGTCCCAGTGAATTGATTAAAAGAGAGATCTCTGGAAAAAAAGAAAATGAGAAATTGAATTTTGAAACCTAAAAAAAGAAAAAAGAAAAAAGAAAAAAGAAAGAACATTCTCTGAATCACATTCGGAGCAAACCGATCTGGGAGTTGTCCAGAGAGTTGATTATTATTGAGAAACCTAAATTAAGAAAATGATTTAAAAACTCCTTTTATAAATCATGAATAAATGAAATATACATGTAAGCTAAAGAATCCATGTTTGTAAAAGATTGTGGGATATTTCCAGTTAACAGATTGGATTGAAAGTTTCTAATAATGAAAAAGAGTTATAAGTCAACAAGATGGAAGGGGAGAAAAAATAATTGAATTTACAAGTGTTGAAGATTTTTTAATGAAGCAAAATTATTTCGAAGGGTTCCAGTTAATAAATTTTGATCAAGGTATCTTTATTTATTTGTTTTTTTTTTAAAAAAAAAAACTAGAAAAATGTAAGGTGAAGAAATAAAAAAAAAAAAAGAAAAGAAAAGGTTACAAGTAAATAAGATTTTGTAAGCTTGAAATTTGAGTTGGTATCGAACCAGAAAGTTGGTTGTTTGAAAGATATCTTTTATTTGAAGAAAAAAAAGGAGAAAAGAAGAAACAAAAATTAGAAAAAACAAAAAGGAGAAAAGAAGAAATTACAAGCGAAGTAAAGTTGAGGCTGATTGAATTTGAGTTGGTATCGAACCTGACAAAATATTGTTTGAAAGATCTCTACATTTGATTTTTTTTTTAAAAAAATTAATTTATATTCTTAATTACTAATTTATTTTCTTTGAAAATAAAAGGTACAATGTTAATAAGGAGGATAGCTGCCCAATTTGACTTGGGATAGTTCCATTAATTTGATTTGAAGACATATACCTTTTCAATTATTTTTTTTTTTTTGTTGATTAAATATGAATAAATAAAAATTAAATAAAAAATTACAAAATTTCAAGTGAACTTAATGAGCCCAATCTTGTGTGTAAAGTACCTTGAAGATTATTAGAATTCAAGTATCTAAGAAAAAAAATTTCATAATTAAATTTCAATTCAAAAATAAATTACAAAAATAAGAAGAAAAAAAAAAGAAAAAAAAAGAAAAAGAAATACAATTGAGTAATTCTTCCATCTGTATTACAAGTAACAGAAATTGGAGGATTTGAAAATCCACAAGGATCAACTAATGGGACATTAACTATCCAATTATCACCATTGAGGCTACTATAAAGTAAATTCCAAGTTATTTGATCTTCTACATGAATTGCTTTACTTCCACTAAAATACAAATTGACTACTACTAACAAGAAAATAACAAAGCGCATATTTGATATTTACTAAATACAAATCAATTACAAATATATCTTGAGATATAATCTATATTAATTTCATTAATTTGTTCAATATATTGAAAAAAAAAAGTTTTGTGAAGTAAGTTGATAAGAATAAGTTGTTTTTTTAACAAATAATAAGCATATCATTTTATCAATATCTAATATTTGACATCAACTCCTTTTCAATATAGATATTGAGCATATTTCTCCCCTTTAAACAAACTTCAATTTTTTTCAAACTTTAAAACAAAAACAACTTCATTGTTCAACAAAAAATAATAAAACAATAAAACACAATATAAACTATAAAATGTAATGATAGAAATATACCTCTTCAATATATTCTTTCTCTTCCTTCTCCAAGTCAAAGCGAGTTATCACTGAACCAAAACAAAAAAAAAAAAAGTCAAAACTTTCTCTTCTATCCTCAAAAACTTTAATTTCTATTTTTTATGATTATATTATGAACAAAAATGTATTTTAAAAATTTAGAGTGAGAATTACAAAAGTTAGAGTGTTTTGGAGTTAAGAATTGAAGCTATGGAATGGGTATAGGTTAAATTAATAGCTTTTGTGGTTGAGTTGAGGGTGCAAAAAAACTTTGGAAAAAAAAAACAAAAACAAAAACAAAAACAAAAATTCGGGAATTCAATTCAACCAATTCAACCAGAGAAAGTGAATCAAGAAACTATTTATAAAGATTCTTATTATTGTGATGAAGATTACAAAAATTGAATCAATATTGTGAAGAAAACTTTTTTATTTTAATTTTTTTTTCTTTTCTTTTCTTTTTTTGTTTTTCTTTTTTTTTTTTTTTTTTTTTTCTTTTTTTTTTTTTTTTTTTTTTTTTTTTTTTTTTTTTTCTTTTCTTTTTTTTTTTCTTTTTTACTTGCTAATAGCTTTTTCTTTTCTTTTCTTTTCTTTATTTTGAATTTTTTACAAGACAATTTGTGAGTTTGAAAAAAAAAATTTTTTTTTTTTGAAAGAACTTTATTTCAATTTAAGCAAAGTAAACACCAATGAAAGCAAAGAACAAAACCAGCCAGACACTTCCAATCATTGTTGCACCATTATTATTACTGTTATATGTAGTTGGTGTTGAAGTTGGTTTTGCGGGGCATGCAACATAACCATTAATGGCAGTAATACATTGACCACAAGTTGTTTCAATACTTATAGAATTTCCATCGTCAGAGCAAGTGGGATCAGTGGGAAGATAAATGGTAAGACTAACCGATTTTCCACTCGTTGTACCATAAGCATAAGCATTCAATGATGTGCCATCACAGTGACTGTACATTGGAACACATTTTCCCACTTCATAATTTTTGCAAACTGTTTCTCCACTACAAGAATCACCAGAACAGTATCCACATACTTCAGCATAATTGGATGGGTTTGAGGTTGGATTTGTAGTTGGCTTTGTGGTTGGATTGGTAGGTGGATTGGTAGGTGGATTTGTTGGGGGATTAGTGGGGGGATTAGTAGGGGGATTAGTAGGGGGATTAGTAGGGGGATTTGTTGGTCCAACTGCAAAAGGAAGTCCAGAGCAAGCAGAGTCGGTAATAATACTTACACCAATGCCATATTGTGCGTCTTGAATAAGATTGTTGTTCTGGATCTTCAAATAAAGGTCACCTTGCGAACTTAAACACCTTCTGTCCAGGAATGTCCAGTAATTACCAGCATTGGTATAAGTAGCACTTGCAGTAGTTGCATAGTAGAGGGTTGGTGTATTGTCATTATTATTTGTGTAAATTTTCAGGAAGACAATTGAGTAGCTTGGAATGGTGATGTGGACTTCTGCATAGTCGTCCACAGGATCGACATTAAGGTATGAGGTGTCAGAAAAAAGGTCATTTTGTTCTGTTTGCGGAGTGTTGCCAGCTCCGTCAATTGAAACTAATTTAACGATTATGAATAAGCATTTGGTCATAAAGAGAAGGAAAAAAAAAAAAAAAAAAAAAAAAAAAAGTGAGTTACTTTTCCAGTTAATAAATTTCAAGTTAATTGCGTAGGAAGATTGTTTTTCACACCCGACAGCAGCTTGTGTACTTGTTACCTGAAAGATATTAAGCTCACCTGAGCAACAAGTGCAGTCTCCGTTTGTGCAAATCTGACCTCCTGTGGTTGGACAAGAACCAGAGGCTCTAAAGGGTGAGTACTGAGTGACAGCAGCTTGACTAACAGCCAAAAAGAAAATTAATAGAATGATTGATAGTTTCATTTTAATACAAGTTTTCAAGTTTGAAACTTTTTAATTTTTTTCTAGTTTTTTTTTTTTCATTTATAGTTTTTTTGTTTTGTTTTTGTTTTTGCTTTTGTTTTTTTTTTTTTTTTTTTTTTTTTTTTTTTTTTTTTTTTTTTTTTTTTTTTTTTTT
>Ga0209960_1003539_pt1 | contig 13274 bp, 24 predicted proteins | sample ThiBiot_500_plan_2_FD_183947 | JGI IMG/M metagenome (GOLD analysis project Ga0209960, IMG submission 183947) | Wastewater bioreactor microbial communities from Cape Town, South Africa - Thiocy_expt_500_plan (SPAdes) | ecosystem: Engineered > Bioreactor > Thiocyanate-remediating >... | reverse complement strand
GCCGCCCATGCACACCAACGGCTCGCGCAGCCCCCAGGCCGCCCTTGCCACCGCCACGGCTGCGGGGGTGGCGGCATGAAATTCAACTTGCGCACGGCGCGTCCTATTTCTGGAACGATTCCTTTGATGGTTCTCCATGGTGGGCCATTTGAAAACCTGGAGATTTCGCCTCATCAAGCGAAATTCCTGGCGGCCTCTCTTCAAGGCTTGGCGGACGCGGTAGCCGAAGAGGACGTGACGGTTCCTGGCTGGCGCCCGACTTCCTTCACGGTGTTCGATTGCTTGGGCGACAAGCGTCCCTCGGTGAAAGGCGACCCCACATGACCGCCCTTCAACCCCTCGTTTTCGACGACACCGTTTTCACCGTGGTGGATCGGGACGGCCAGCCCTGGCTGCGCGGCCCGGAGATTGCAACGGCCCTGGGCTATGAACGCGCCGATGCGATTGCCCGTATCCACAAGCGCAATGCCGACGAGTTCACGCAGGAGATGACCGACACCGTCAATTTGACGGTGTCGGGAAATCTTCAATCCAGTACACGAATTTTTAGCCTGCGCGGTGCCTACCTGCTGGGCATGTTCGCCAGCACGCCCCCGGCCAAGCGTTTCCGCCGCTGGGTGCTGGATGTGCTGGAGGGCAAGGCCCAGCCCACCCGTGCCGCCCAGGCCGCGCCGCAGCAGGGCGACCTGTTTGGAGCCAGCGCGCAGCAACAGTTGTTTGACGAGGTGGCGCTGCTGCGCCAGTTGTGCGCCACGCAGGCACGGCTGGTGCAACTGCAGGAAGAACAGCTTCGGGGCCGCAAGCGAGCCAAGCCGCAACCGCTCACGGTGGACGAGATCAAGCTGGCGCGCAGCTTGAAGGCGCAGGGCGTAAGCCAGGCCGGCATTGCCCGGCACATGGGGCGCTCCCAAGCCACCATCAGCCTGATCCTGCGCGATCTGCATTGAGTTGAGGGGTGATAACCATGACCTGGCTCACCGCACGCGAACTGGCTGGCTTGCCGGGCATGCCGCTTTGTGAGAAACGCGCCCGTGAAAAACTTGAAAGGCTGGCAACTGCAAGCCGTCCGCGTACAGGTCGAGTCGGCGGCGGCCTCGAATACGACACCTCGGCCCTCCCCGAAGAAACCCGCGCCGCCCTCGCGGCTCGCCAGATCACCAAGGCCGGCAGCACCGCGCTGACGCTGGTCGAGCCCGCCCCCGTGCGCTCCTTCGCGCCGCCCGAGCAGCCGCTGCCCGGCCAGCTCGTGCCGGTGCCGGGGCGCCGCCCGCCGAGTCAGGCCGACAAGGCCGTGGCCGATGCCCGGGTGCGCCTGGTCACGGTGGTGCATGAGTTGGTTCCCCTGCACGGCATCAAGCGTGCCTGCGCGCTGCTCGCAGCCCAGCTCGTCACTGGCGAGGCCGGGGCCGAACTGCAGGCCGTGGCGCGCGCCGCCAACCAGCGCGCACGCGGTGACCAGGTCAGCGCCCGCACGCTGGAGCGCTGGGTGGGCACGCACCGCGCCAGCGGCTGGTGGGGCCTGCTGCCGGTGGCCGTGGAAGTGGCGGTACTGCCCGAGCGCATACCGGAGGACGTGGCCGCCGTGCTCGGCCTGTACCACAGCCGCGATCCGCAGTTCCGTAAGCTCACCCTGGCAGCGCAAAAGGTCACGCGCATGCTGGGCCGCGACTACGACACCTGGCAGGCGCTCTACGCCCGCGCGCGCCGTGCCCTGGACAAGCTGGGCAAATCACACGAGGCCAACGTGGCGTTGATCAAGTCCCGCCACACGGGCAGCGAGCGCGATGCACGCCTGCCCTTTAAACGGCGCGACGACAGCCACCTCGCCCCGCTGGATGTATTCGTGATCGACGGCCATACCTTCAAAGCCAAGGTGCGCCACCCGGACCACGGTGCGCCGTTCGCGCCCGAACTGACGCTGGTGCTCGACCGCCGCACGCGCAAGATCATGGGCTGGTCGGTGTCGCTGTCGGAGAACGTCATTGCCGTGGGCGATGCGCTGCGCCACGCCATAGGCCAATGGGGCATTCCCGCCATCGTGTACAGCGACAACGGCGCGGGTGAAACGGCCAAGGCCATGGATTGCCCGGTCGATGGTTTCATGGCCCGCCTGGGCATCGAGCACAAGACGGGCATCCCGGGCAAGCCCCAGGCGCGCGGCGTGATCGAGCGCGGCTGGCAGACCCACGCCATCAACTGCGCGCGCCAGTTCGGCAGCTACCAGGGCAGCGACGTGGATGGCGGCACCTTCCGCAAGGTGGCCGCCGAGCTGGCAAAGGAGCAGCGCGCCCTGCGCCGCGCCGAGCAGACGGGCGAGGTGATCCGCCTCTCGCCCAAATGCCCGACCTGGGCGCAGTTCGTGGATGCCATCGAGCAGATGGTGGCCGAGTACAACGCCGAGCACCGCCACCGCTCTTTACCCAAGCGCGCCGATGGCAAGCACATGACGCCCGACGAAGCCTGGGAGGCGCTGTTCGACCCGAGCCTGCAGCACAAGCCCACCCAGGGCGAGTTGCGCGAGCTGTTCATGCCCGCCGTGCTGCGCACCGCGCGCCGGGGCGAGGTGGTGTTCTTCAACCAGCACTACACCGCGCCCGAGCTGATGCGCCGCGACGTGGACGGGCGCGAGGTCAGCGTGCGCTACGACATCCACGACCCGAGCTGGGTGCGCATCTACACGCTCGACGGCGATTTCGTGTGCGACGCGCGCTGGGCCGGGAACCGCGTGGACGACCAGCCCAAGGCCGTGGTGCAGATGGCGCGCGAGAAGCGCGTGGCTGCCACCGTCAAGCGCCGCGAGCAGCAGATCGAGACCGCACTGCGCGAGCTGCAGCCCTCGCTGCAGCCGGACACCCTTTCCCTGCCGGAGCCCGGCGCCGCCTTCGTGCTGGTGCCCTCCATCGTGGAGGCCCCCGCCTCCTCCCTCACCACGTCTTCCTCCACGGGCGAGGCCGCGCAAGCGGCTTCGGGCAGGCCTTTCTTTGACACCGCCAGCGAGCGCTACGAGTGGCTCATGCGCAACCGCACCCGCTGGGACGAAGACGACGCGGCATGGCTGCGCAAGTACGTGGCGGGGGACGGCTACGAAGGGCTGGCGGACTACTACACGGCGCGCGGCCTGGCCTGGGATGGCGCGGGCGATGAGAACTCGCCTGCTTTTAAGAGTGCCCTGTGATGGTTGCAGCCACCACAGAGCGATCAGTTGAGGAAACCGAAGGAAGGAAATGTAAATGAAAAAAGGATTCGTGCAAACCGCCAATTTCCGGCTGCTCAAGGAGGCCGAGAAGATCGTCGAGCGCCGTGGCGCACGCGAGGCGGGCCTGGTGCTGATCCAGGGCAAGTACGGCATCGGCAAGTCTGAACTGACCGAGCGCTGGGCCAGCGAAAACGGCCACGTGTTCATCCGCTCCAAGCGGGTTTGGACGCCGCGCTCCATGCTGGAGGACGTGGCGACGGCGCTGGGCCTGTCTCTGCGCGGCACGGCCAAGGACGTGGAAAACCGCATTGCCCACCATCTGGTGCAGACCATGCAGACGCTCATTTTTGATGAGGCGGACTACCTGGCCGATATGAAAAGCGCCGTGAAGCTGGAGACGATCCGTGACATCACGGACGTGACGGGAACCATGGTGTTCCTTGTGGGCATGGAGAACTTCCCGGCCATCGTGCAGCGCTATGAGCACATCGCCAGCCGCGTGGCGCGCATTGTGCAACTGCACCCGCTGGGCCTGGAGGATGTGCAGGCCGCGTGCAAGGCGAAGTCCGAGGTGCGCCTGTCGCCTGCCTTGGTGGAGAAGATCCACCACGACAGCAAGGGCCGCATGCGGCACGTGCTGAACGCCATTGCGAACATCGAGGTGTGGGCCGAGGCCAATAGCTGGGCCGAGGTGGACGTGGCCCACGTCAAGGGCAAGGCGCTGTGCGTGGATTTCACAGGCCATCTCACGGCGCGGGGGGTGTGATGGGCAAGCTCAAGTGGTACATCGTCCCCGCACTGGCGGCGCTGGCGCGCAACGTCAAGGGCAGCGCGCAGGCATTCACGCCCGTTGAACTGAGCACCTGGGCCACCAGCGAGCGCCTGGAGTTTCCGTGTGGCATGGCCGCCGCCGCGCTGGGCACACTCAAAAACCATGGCTACGTGCGGCCCGAGGGGATGCGCCGCAACAAGTTGGGCGTGGTCAGCCGCTGGTTTGTCACGCCCCTGGGCCTGCAAGCGGCGCAGGCGGCGCTGCGGGCCACGCCCGCAGGCCCGGCGCCCGACACCAAGGCGTTGGCCACGTGCCTGTGGAACCTGCTGCGCATCCGCAAGCGCATCACGGCAGCCGATGCGGCGCAGACGCTGGTGGATGCGGGCGATGCCTTTGACGCGCAAGTCAGGCGCATCGGCACGCTGCTGGCCGCATGGGCCAGGCATGCGCCCAAGGCGGTGGCGGTGGCGCAAAAGCACGAGGCCGGGCGCATCCGCTATGTGCTGGTGCAGGACGTAGGGCGCTGGCCGCCGCCGTCGCGCGCGGGGCAGCTCCATCCGAGCGATTTTGCGCATGCCGAAGAGATTCCTGTCATGTACCGCAAAGCCCCCGAGGGGAGCGGCACGCCATGACGTGCCCGTACATGAGCGCACCGTGGTTTGCGCTGCTGCGCCAGCGCTGCGAGGGGGCCGTGCAGACGCACATTGCCCGGCAGCTCGGCATCAGCGCGACGACGCTGAACATGGTGCTCAACGGCACCGGCCCGTATGGCAGCGGCGCGGCCAAGACGGACCGCGTGGCCGACCGGGTGCTGCATACCTTTGGCCGCTACCCGTGCCCGCACCTGTCTGCCGAGGCAGGGGAGGTGCAGGTGATTTCTGCAGAGCAGTGCCGCGCCCATGCGCACAGGCCGCCACCGGCCACGCCGCGCGATGTGAAGCACTGGCAGGCATGCCGCCAGTGCAAGCACCTTGATGCCAGCGCGCCGCCCGTGCCGCGCGCCGTGCAGCGCCGCAACGTCATACCCATCACCCCGGTGACCCCGCACACCCAGGAGGCCCGCCATGTTTAAAGCCCTTGCCCGTGCGCGCCAGCTCTGGCTGGAGCGCCGCATCCAACGGGTGCGCCAGCACATGCAGTGCGAGCGCACGACGCATCTGCACCAGATGGCGCAACTGCGCGCCGAGCTGGACGTGCTGGAGGCGCGCCGTGCGCAAGCGACCGCGTCCGGCCTTCAGCCCATGCGCGGCCCCGGGGTAATGCCGTGAGCAACGTCATCCAGCTTCCCGTGAACCGGGTCATGGCCGAGGCGGATTACCGCCGCCCGCCGCTGGCCTGGATCACGCGCCGCGCCCGGCGCCTTGAGCGCGCATTCAACGTCTCGCGCCGCGTGGCCGTGGCCGAGGCCGTTGAGAACTACTTCACGTTCACGCGCATGCACCGCGAGCGCGTTCTCACCCTGATTCAAGGAGGTCAATTCCATGTCTAAAGGTATTACCCAGGACTGCGCCATGCTGTGGCGCTACATCGTTAAACGCGGCGGATGGTGGGGCGCGGCGCGCCTGACAACCGAATGGGCGCCCACGTTTTCGCGCTCCGAGGTAGAGCGGCACCTGGTCACGCTGCACGCAGGTGGGTTTCTGGAGGTCATGCGCCAGCGCGACGGTATGCATAACAGCTTCGCGGCCTACGGCTTCACGCCCCAGTGCGCGCGGCTGCCCGGCGAGCCAGAAACGCCCGAACCGCGCCGCCCCGAGGTGATGGGCAGCCACTACGTACCGCCTGCCAGCACCTACCGCAACGGCTCCCTGGATTTCGTGAAGTTGCCCAGCGTGCTCATGGGCCAGCCGCAGCCGTACCGGAGCACGCTGGCATGAGCACCACACACAAGCAACTTGAACAGGTTGAGTCCCTGGCGCAACGCCTGATGGCTGTCTGCAAAGAGCAGGAGTCGCATCGCGTCGCGCTGGATGCGCTCATCGCTGCTTACACCACGCTGGCCATCCATCCGCCGTGCTGCGCCGACTACGCCGCCAGCCAGGCCCGCGATATCGCCGACTACATCGACGCCAAAGCCCAGACCGAGGGCGCCCAACACGTTCACTGACAGGAGTACCCATGGATCAATCCGCAGTCCCCGATGGCTACATGCGCAACGCGCAGGGCCATCTTGTCCCCATCGAACTGGTCAAGCCCATCGACCAGGAGCGCGACCGCCTGGTGCGCGAGCTGATGGCCCTCGCCAAAGACCTGAACGCGCGCCTGGTTGCGGGCAAGTCCAAGATGTTCGGCGACGTGGCCGCTTTCGCCGAACTGAGCGCCGAGCAGTACGGCGTGAAGCGCGGCGGCACAAAGGGCAACATCACGCTGCACACCTACGACGGCGCCTTCAAGCTGCAGATCGCCACGGCCGAGAACATGACCTTCGATGAGCGCCTGCAGGCGGCCAAGGCCCTGGTTGATGAGTGCATCAACGAATGGGCGCGGGGCAGCAGGCCCGAGATCATCGCGCTGGTGCAGCAGGCGTTCCAGACCGACAGGGAAGGAAACGTCAACGTGGGCCGCATCCTGGGCCTGCGCCGCCTGGAGATCACGGACGAGCGCTGGCGGGCGGCGATGACGGCCATCGGCGAGTCGGTGCAGGTGATCGGCACCAAGCAGTACGTGCGGTTTTACGAGCGCGTGGGCGACTCTGACCGCTATGCATCGATTCCGCTGGACATGGTGGCTGTATGAGCACGGCCGACACCATGAACCCGTTCAAGGCCGCCGTGCATAACGGCGTGCAGACCTATTACGGCACGGCCGATGATCGCGTTCGGTCCATTGAGCGTTTCGACCGCGCGCAATGCGAGGCCGCGCTCAAGCTGCCCGGCCTGCAGAAGACCGTCGAGCAGGCGGCGCGGCGCCGCCTGCGCTACTTCGACAAGGTCGCCACCGTCCTGCACTTCGAGGATCACGGCCAGGACTTCCTGCGCTGGGAGCTGGACGCCAAGGGCCTTGTGATCGGCTGCGAGCCGTTTCAAGGGTTCGTCTGGAAGGGTAAGCGCGTGATTGGTCATGAGGGCCTGCGCCCTGGTGACATCGTGCGCTACCACTCCCGTGGCGAGTCCACCTCGGGCGGCTGCATTCGCTATCCCCTGCAGGATGTGGAGCGGATGAAAGGCAGTGCAGCATGAGCACGGCAGCCCCCACCCCCGAGCAGATCGCCGCTGAGGTCGCGCACCTGCGCGATGTGCAGCGCCGCGTGCCTCCGCACTCTGCCTTCGGCGACAACAACCGCGAGGCCATCGACGCGCAGATCAAGGTGCTCGAAGACCGCATGTCCCACGACGACGTGCACCTGTGCTTCGGCGCGCCCTCCGAGTCCAGCGAGTACGCGCTGGAATCCGCCCTGCAGGCCCATGACTGGATGACGGGCGAGCAGGCCGGTGATGAGCCGTCGCCCGCCGCTGGCTGGGAGGTCATCGCCAAATGACTGCCACCTCCCCCCGCATCGTCTGCATCGCCTGCGAAACACGCGAGGTCGGCATGTACGACCTGGTGTGCAACACCTGCCGCCCGCAGCTCGAAGCGGCCGGGCTCATCCAGCCCGCCACCGCACTTCCCGCGTTTCCCACTCCCCCCGTCAAGGAGCAGCACCATGCAGCACGTTGAAATGCTTTCCGCCGCCCTGGGCCTGCTGGGCGCCATCCTGCTCGCCACGCGCAGCCGCTACGCGGGCCTGGCCTTCGTCGCCTGGTTCGTCAGCAACATCGGCTGGCTGATCTTCGGCGCCCGCCACGACCACTGGTTCTTCTTCGTCCAGCAGATCGGCTTCACGGCCACCTCGGTACTGGGCATCTGGAACTGGCTGGTGCGGCCGAAGCTCGGCCCGTTTGTCCCCACGCAAGAGCAAGAGCAGCGCATTCATGCGGCCATCAAGTGTGCTCTGGAAACCGACTTCGTCGTGCTGGAGCATACCCCGCGTGTGCTGCAAACCTCGGCCCCGGTGACCTATGACTGCCTGCGCCACATCCTCCTCACGGGGGTGGAAGTCGGCCGCGAGCTGGATAACGATGGAAAGGGCATGCCGTGACCCGCGACGAAGCCCTCAAGAAGATCAAGAAGTGCCTCGCGCTCGCCCGCAGTGCGAATGAGCACGAAGCAGGCGCCGCGCTGCGCCAGGCGCAAAAGCTCATGGAGCAGTTCGGCCTGCGTGAGCAGGATGTCTCCCTCGCCGACGTGCGCGAAGTGAAAGTGAAGGCGTGCAGCACGGCGGCCAATATCTGGGAGCTGCGCCTGGTCGGCCTGGTTGCCCGTGCGTTCGGGTGCGAAGTGTTCGCCTCGCTCAGCGGCCATTACACCGATGCGGGCAACTACGTGCGCACGCGCCACTGGTTTTTCGTGGGCATCGACGCGGCGGCCACCGTGGCGGGCTATGCCTGCGAGGTGCTGCTGCGCCAATGCGCCCGTGCCCGGCTGGCCCACATTGCCAAGCAGCCTAAAAACTGCAAGCCCCTCACCAAGACGGCGCGCGGCGATGGCTTCGCCCTCGGCTGGGTCGCAGGTGCCGCTGAAAAGGTCGAGGCCTTCGCTAGCCCGGCGGGCGACAAGGCGCTGCTGCTGGCCTACATCGAGCGCGAGCATGGCGAACTGGAAAAAGGCAAGGCGCGCGATACCACGGCAGGCCGAAAGGTGGCAGGCCATCTCATGGCCGGGTTTCGCGCGGGCCAGACCGCCCAGCTCCATCACGGTGTGGGCGGCATGCCTGCGCAGGGGCTGCTGTCATGACCCGCGCCACGACCAAACCCGCCCAGCAGATGGCATTCGTGTCCATCAACCACTGCCACTTTCTGCTGGATGCCAGCAAGGCCATGAAGGTGGTCGAGCTGATGCAGCACGCCGTCAAGGCCGATTGGGACTACTCGGCACGTGAAGGCCGCTCGTACACCGTGACCGGCCCGATGGATGTCGAAATGCGCTTTGTGCGTGCCGATCAGATTGACATGCCCCAGGGTGTGCCATCCCCCGCCCGACCAGAAAAGCCGAGGTTGCTGCGATGAAAACCGTCTGGCTTGTCTACGACGCACGGGAGCCCTACGACGGTGGAGCCGACGCACTGATGGCCTGTCCGACTGAGCAGGCGGCAAAGCGCGCTGCCGAACGCATCAATGCTTTCGCTCGGCGGCTGCGCGAGCGTGTCGATGCCTTGGATGCGCTCGCCAATGGCCTTTCTGACGAGGAGTGTGAGCACCGCTGGAACAAGCGCCGCGCCATGCTCCAGCGCGCTCGCTGGCCTTTTGGCCTCAAGCGCGGTGAGTACGAGAGCCTTGATCTCGATGTTCGCTTTGTGCCGCTGCGCTTCGTGCAAAAGGTGGCCTGATGCCCTTCTACCGTCTCAAGACCGGCATCGTCCACGTCAAGGGCACGCGCCTGCCCAGGCCCTGCGCTGCCCACGTGTTGATCGACGGCCACGAGCAGCTCTGCGCCGCGTGGAGCACTTACCTCTGCGACGGCCCGGCCCAAGGCCGCGACACCTGCGACATGCCCCTGTGTGAGGCCCATGCCCGCGAAATCGGCCCCAACCGGCACCTGTGCCCCGCGTGCCACCTGTCCCACCGCTATGCCGATCCGCAACGCGGCCTGTTCAGCTCTCTGATTGAAACGCCATGACCACGACCACCCGCCGCCAGTTCACAGCCTACACCAGCCAGGCCAATGCCCAGGCCCAGCGCAAGCGCGAGCTGGGCCACATCCACCAGGGCAAGGCCGCGCTGGCCTGGAGCGATGACGACTACCGCTTCCATCTGCGCAATCTCACCGGCAAGACAAGCGCTTCCGAGCTGGACGCTGCAGGCCGCGCCAAGGTGCTCGCCCACATGGCAACCCTGGGCTACAAACCCAAGGCCAGCACGTTTAAGCCCTTCGACCAGGCCGCCAAGATCAAGTGGCTGTGGCGCAAGATCGGCGAAGCAAACGGCCTACGCGATGCCAGCCCGGCCGCGCTGCTGGCCTTCGTGGGCAATACCACGGGCACGGGCTATTCCAGCCTGGACTTCCTGCCCACGCTCGAAGCCTCGAAGGTGATCGAGGCCCTCAAGGCCATGCTCGACCGCGCCAAGCGGGCGCAAGCCAAGGAAGGCCGTGCAGCATGAGCGCGCAGAAGCAATCCCACGGTTGCTGCGCAGACAAGGCGTGCAACGCCCAGACCTGCATGGAACTGCCTGCTGGCAAGACTTGCGGCCACTGCGTGCACGAGCGCAGGTGCTGCACGATCTTCGGGCACACGCCGTCCGATACCTATTGCGACTGGTTCCCCCGGCGGTTCGCAGAAAAGCCTGTGCAAAAGGAAGGGGCGAACCATGAGTGACTTCATCTTCCTCGTGGTCACTGGGATCGCTGCTGTCTCCGCTCTGATCTTCGGCATGAAGAGCTGCTCGGAATGGGCGGAGCAGCGCCCTTCGGCCATCGCGCATCGGCAGCAGATCGAAGACGACAAGAAGCCACGCAAGGTCAATGAAGCCAACGGCTGCGAGGTATGGGCTTTCAAGCCCGGCGAAGGCGCCCGCTGGATGTACTTCACGCGCTGCGGCGCGAAGACCGAGACCACCAACGCATGGGACGAATGCCGCTCGGTGCAATCCGGCAAGACCACGCGCACCGTGTGCACGCCCCACAGCACCGTCATCACCCAGGAGCCGAAATGACCAATTCCGACGCCACGGTCAATGTGCTGGCAGGCCTCGCATATTCCTATGCAGTGGAGCTGCACGAAGCGACGCGCGATGCCGACTACAGCGAGCTGGAGCACGTTGCGCGCCAGATCACCATTCAGCTCAAGGCAAAGCTCCATGCTGCGCTCGAAGCTCACCAGGCAGCGCCTGCAACGCCGAGCGACGCACAAATCATGGCCGCATGGCATGCGCTCAACCCCGCAAACCGGCTGCGACCGATACACGCACATGAGGCAGCAGACATGCGTGCTGCCCTTGTTGCAGCTTCGGCTGCCGCTGTAGCGGGACCGAGCCAAGCCGAGATCGCCGAGCATGAAGCTGCCAACCTCCACCTCTCCGCGATGGTCGATGAGCTGCGCGAGCTGCTGCAGGACGCCAAGCGCGCCATGACGGAACTGCACCTGGCCGCCATCCCCGACGAGTCCACTGAGGGCGTCCCGGCCATCATTCCGCCCGAGGCATTCCGCAAGTTCGTGGATGCCCACGCGATGCTGTGCTTCTGCATGCACCAGCGCGGCTACAACCCGCCGCAGGAGGCCCAGCGCCATGGCTGATCTGACCTACGAGGAGCGCAAGCGCCTGCGTCGTCTGGCCGAGGATGCCCGTGATGCGTGCAACCGCCATTACGGGCCCTTCGTGGATGCTGTGGCTCACCCGCTCAACATCCTCGCTCTGCTGGACATGGCCGCCCGTGCGGCGGCGGCCACGGCCACGCATACGCTCAAGTCGGAAAAGCAGCCCGTCGAGGCCAACAACCCGCGAACGGCCCTTGCCATTCGCTTCTTGGTCGTGACCGGACGCGTGACTCAGGAAGAGGCCGACAACGCTTTTCGCCTGGCGTGCGAGGCCGTGAAGCGCGAGGGTGAATCACTCGCATGATCCCCCTGGCCGACCTCATCGACTCGGACCTGCTGCCCCCGCTGCTGCAGGACTTGGAGCGCATCATCGGGCTGGCGGCCACGCTCGACCTGGTGCGCGCCTATGGCGGCCTGCGCATCTACATCCCCACCCCGGCCCGCGTGCGGCCGGATCATCCCATCGCCAAGATCATCGGCGTCGAGTCCCTCATGGCCCTGGCCGAGGTCTACGGCGCCGAAGACCACTTTCCACTGCCAAAGGCCGAGCGCGCCATCCTCGCCGTGCGCAACGCACGCATCGCCCGCGCCTACGAAACCCACAAGACCGCCCGTGAGCTGGCGGCCGAGCACCACCTGACCGAGCGCCAGATCGAGCGCATCCTGGCCGCCGCAGGTGTCACAGCCCCTGTGGATAGACGGCAGGGAGCGCTGTTTTAAAGGGCTGGAGGGGTGGGTTTAAAGGCGCCCGACTTCCTGAAAGTCGGGCGTTGTGGACAACCTCTGAGAGAGCACGGCTAATCGACTGATTTTTTTGGGATTTCTGAAGTCGGGCGCACAAAACATGCCCGACTTCAAAACGCCCAACTTCACACTCGAACCCAAACGCCCCTGAAAACTCTGCCTGAGCGCAAGCAGAAGCCGCAACGCCCAATGGAAACGGGCCACAATGCCCCGAAACCATTTCCCGCCACCCCAGGCCCACTCTGACCCAGAATCCGCCCATTCCGCCCGTTTTGGCCCCTCTGGGCGCCCATTCCGTCTCAATCCGGCCGTTAGCCCCCAAAGCCCCAAACCCGCCCGTAACCCCGCGTCAGCATTAGAGGTGGCCCAACTTATCCACACCCCACCCGAGTGCCAAAGCGGTCACCCCCCCACACAAGGCGAACCAACGACGTTAGACGGTTGAAGGCAAATCCGTATGAGAAGGCGCCGTGTTTCACCTCACGGCAAACACCTGTGCGATGTCTTCGGCAAGCGCTTGCGGCACGCCTGCTTCGGTGGCGAAGCCGGGCCATTGCGCCACTGCCGCCCGCACGCCGGCGACGATGTCCTTGCACACGCCCAGCAGTTCGTAGCGGTCGGCGACTTCACGGAAGTCCTGCTCCGTGATGCCCTCAAACTTGCCGTTCACCGACATCAGGTGCTGCTTGAGCCACTTGTTCCCGGGGTTGAAGGCGAAGGTGATGTCGTAGGCGGGGGCCAGCTCCCAGGCGTGGCCCTGGCGCAGCAGGAAGGAGAAGTTCTTGGTGTGGTCGTCGTGGTTGGCCGCCAGCACGTTGAAGACCATGCGCCGCAGGATCTCTTCCAGGGCAGGGCGGCCCAGGCCCAGTGCCCGCGCGGTCTGGAACAACTGGTGGTAGCTGTGGGCACCGATCTGGTTGAAGTCCAGGTGCGCCATTGCGCACAGCGTTTGCATGTGGTGGCGCTCGTTGCCGCTGCGGTCGAAGCGCCGGGTCATGAAATGCGCCCGGCCTTCTTCCTCCAGCAGGTGGCACTCGGACATGGTGATTCCCGCCGCCTTGGCCATGAGGGAATAGGCGTATTCGATCCGTCCGTAGTTGCGGCCCTCGCCCAACTGCGCGTCGGCGCCGATGCCGTCGAATTTGAGCAGCCAGGCCTGGAAGCCCTCGGGAATGTCGAACTGGCCCGTGCGCACCTCCTGCGTGTGCGGATTCCAGGCGATGGCCGCCTTGGCGCGGGCACCGCCCGCCGAGGTGCCCACCTGGATGATC
>Ga0209960_1003536_pt1 | contig 13277 bp, 14 predicted proteins | sample ThiBiot_500_plan_2_FD_183947 | JGI IMG/M metagenome (GOLD analysis project Ga0209960, IMG submission 183947) | Wastewater bioreactor microbial communities from Cape Town, South Africa - Thiocy_expt_500_plan (SPAdes) | ecosystem: Engineered > Bioreactor > Thiocyanate-remediating >... | reverse complement strand
TTTTTTTTTTTTAAAAAAAAAAAAAAAAATAGATCACACCTCCAAGATCTTATTGAAGTCACCAAGAACGTTCATTATGAAACTTATCGTACAAATGCTCTTCATTTAACGAAAAAGAAGAAAGATGCAAAATCCAAAAAATAGATCAACTTGTGCAATTGATAATACAATTCTTTAATTTATGACCTTTTTTTTCTTTCTTTTTAAACACTTATTTCTTGAGATTTCCAATATAATATGTTTTCATTGTTAAATGTGCTTCATCCGAGTGACCAATATCATCATATAATTCAGTTGCTTCTATACCAGCTCCATCAAGAAGTGCATCTCCTCCTCTTTTATTATTTATTTTAATTGTCAATTAAGTTGTTATTTTATTGTTAATATTAAAAAGTCATAAATAATAATTGAAATTAAAATAATAATTGCTTACGGGTGCTCATCAATAAATTTGGTAACATCATATACTCTTCCTCTAATGACCATCCAGCAGTCCTTTGCTGTTGCATGTTTGGCAACCTATTATTTTATTTAAAATTTTGTTTCTGAATTCGAAAATACAAGAACAATTATTAAAAACTTAAAACAATAAAACATTGAACCAATAAATTCAAAAAAATTAAGAAGTTTTAAGTTCAATTTGAACTTTTTTCTTCTCTCTTCTTTTTGGTGGGAAAAAGAGAGCGCGAAATTAAGAAAACAAAAAGAAAAGGAAAGAAACAATAAATGAAAACAAATAAGAAATAACAATAAAAAGTAGAGTAAAGTAGAGTCTTCTTACATCTTGTAAAGTATATTCCTTGACCATAATGATACACACACACACACAAAAAAAAAACAAATAAGAAGGTTTCAAAGTTTTATAAGCGACAAACTTTCCTTTTTTTTTTTTTTTTTGAGTGAGATAGGATTATAAACCAATCGGGTCTTTGTTTCAATGGTTGTCACCCTATGGTTCGAATGGTTTTTTTTTCCTTTTTTTCCTTTTTATTTTTTGATTTGTTTTATGATTCTGAAACAACAAAGCAACTGCAATAACCCTCTTGTGATTCTTCTTCACTCGAACAGCTATTGATTATCAATGACTTCATTATTGATTAGATAATTTGGGAATAGTAATTGACTAAGAGACATGGATGACTAAGAAGGAGAGAAGAGAAACTCTGTTTTTGCTTTGGCTGAGGAGGATTCCCACGGATTTAATTGCTCAGTACCATCGTGGGAGATTGTTAACATCAAAAAGAAAAAGAAAAAGAAAAAGAAAGAAGAGTAATTGAAAATACAATCTATTTTGTTGAAAATTGAAGGAGAATGAAACACAAAATCATAAAAAAAGGTTTGTCTTTGACTTAACTGAATCCTATTTTGAAAAAATGATTAGTGTTTAGGGAAAAAAAAAGAAAAGAAAAAAAGAAAAGAAAAAAAGAAAAGAAAAAAAAAAAAGAAGAAAAAAGAAAAAAGAAAAGAAACCTTGTCGTTGTCTATGAATTCGTTCTTGCTCAGCTAAAGAATTTTGACTCAATTTTGAGACTTCTTGGATTTTAGATTGAAGTTTTGCTCCATTTTGATCAATCCATTGTAATGAAATTAGATGTGCATTTAAGATTTGATGAATTTGATTGACCTTTTTTTTTTCAAAACGATTTGAAAAAAAAGAAAGAAAAGAAAAGAAAAAGAAAAAAAAAAAAAAATCTGTAATAATAAAGGAACTTACAGGGTCATCTTGATAACCTGATTGAGAACCTTGATTAACTTGGGATACCATTTCTTCAAGACTCCTTGACATGATATCAAGTTGAGAGTTCAAATTTTCGGTTAATGAATAACTAATAGAATCCAATAAGTTTTTTTTTTTTCAAAAGGAAGAACATGGAAAGACATTCAAAAAAAAAAAAAAAAAAATTACTATTTTTCACGTTCTTCATCAGCTGGAAGCATTTGAGAATTAGATTGATACAGTTGCTCTACCTCACGCTCAAGAATTTCTATTGTTTGAGTTAATTCTGATTGTTGTTCTTCTATATACATTAATTCATCATCGATTCCTTTTTGAGATCTTTCAATTGATAAAACTTCGTTCGTTATTTTTTCAATCTTTTTTTGAAATATTTTGTAATTAGCTCTGAAAAGAGAAAGAGAAAGAGAAACAAATAAAGAAAAAAAAAAAAAAATAGCTCACCTCTTCTCCTTGGGTAATTAAAAGACGATCCCACTCATAAATATCAACAGCTTGATTTTTAAATGTATTTATCAATGTATTTAAATTATTACTCCATCCATCAAATACTTGCTCAACTTTTTTATTTTTTGGAATCAAATATTGATTTTCAACTGGTTTACTTGTTGTAGAACTAGTTGAGGCATCATTTCCTGTTTTTGTTGTTGTTGTAGTTGATTGTGCTCCTAAACCTGTTGTACTTGTTGTACTTGCCGTGTTTGTTGTGCTTGTCCCAGTTTCAGTTCCTGGTTTAGTTGTATTTGTTGTACCAAAAGATATATTTGTTGTAGTGGTGGGTTTTGAACTTGTTGTTGAGGTAAGATCAGTCAATGTAAGTGGGGTGCTATTCAATATTTGTTTTGATTAAGAAAAGAATGTAAGAGAATAAATAAGTAAATAAATAAAAAAGAACTTTTCACTTGTTGTTGGTTTCTCATCTTTTTTCTCTGTGGCTTGTAATTTAGGTAATTTTTTTTTTTTTTAAAAAAAAAAAAAAAAAAAAAATACCTGTTCCAATTCCAGCCAAATTAAATCCTGTTGTAGAAGATGATTGGGGTTGTGCTCCAAAACTAAAACCAGTTGATGTTGTTGAAGTTGTTGAAGTTGTTGAAGGTTGTGTTTGAGCTGTGGGTTGTGTTGTTGATGTTGGTTGAGTACCAAAATTCAAGCCTGAGGTTGTACCCCCAGTTGTTGTTGATGTTGTCGTTGTTGCTGCTGGTTGTCCAAAACTAAAACCTGTTGTTGTAGAAGGTTGATTATTTGCACCTCCTGTTGATGTAGTTGTAGTAGAAGGTTGTTGAGTTGTTGATGATGTTGTCGTTGTTGCTGCTGGTTGTCCAAAACTAAAACCTGTTGTATTTGTACCTCCTGTTGTTGAAGTTGCTGATGCAGTTGATGTAGTTGGTTGTTGAGTTGAACTTTGTGTTCCAAAACTAAAACCTGTTGATGTAGTTGTTGATGAAGGTTGATTAGTTGTTGAAGTTGATGTAGTTGTTGTAGAAGGTTGTGTTGTTCCAAAACTAGTTGTTGTTGATGATGGTTGTCCGAAACTAAAACCTGTTGATGAAGTTGTAGAAGGTTGGTTATTTGTTGTTGTAGAAGAGGATGATTGTTGGCCCTGTGCTCCAAAACCAAGACCTGTTGTTTGAGTTGAAGTATTTGTTGATGGCTGTGTTCCAAAATTAAAACTTGTTGATGTTGAATTAGCTGTTGTAGAAGAGGGTTGTGTTGTTCCAAAACTAGTTGTTGATGGTGTTGTGGAAGAAGAGGGAGGGTTTAACCCTCCAAAACTAAAAGAAGTTGAAGGTTGTTGTTGTGTTGTTGAAAGTGTAGTTGTTGAAGGTTGTGTTTGAGCTGTGGGTTGTGTTGTTGATGATGGTTGTCCAAAACTAAACCCTGTTGATTGTTGATTTCCTGGTGTTGATGTAGGTAAAGACGAAGAGGGTTTCGTTGTTCCAAAACCAAAACCTGTTGTATTTGCACCTCCTGTGGTTAAAGCTGTTGGTTGTCCAAAACCAAAACCTGTTGATGGAGTTGTTGTTGAATTTTGTCCTCCAAGGTTAAAACCTGTTGATGGGGTTGTAGTTGATGATTGTGTTCCAAAACCAAATCCTGTTGATGGAGTCGAAGGTAGATTTGTAGAGGTCGCATTTTGTGTTGGAGTCTGAACACTTCCAAAAGCTGTGGTTGGATTTGTTGATGTGGATTGATTCTGTCCAAAACTAAAAGAGGATGGTTGTTGACCTTGTGTTCCAAAACTAAGACTTGTTGTTTGAGTTGAAGTAGATGGTTGTTGTGCTATTGTTGATGACGGTTGTCCAAAACTAAAACCTGTTGATGTTGAAGGTTGTCCAAAACCAAAAGAGGATGGTTGTTGGCCTAAACCTGGTTGTTGAGCAGGTTGTTGTGCACCAAGGCCCATATTAGTACCAAAGTTGAAACCTAATTGAATTTTTTTAAAAATTAGATCAAATGAAGAATAAATTTAAAATAATAAAGGATAAAATCTTCAATTAGAATCTCAATTCAATCACAATTCCTTCAAAGAGATCTCTTTTAACATTCATCTTTTAAAAGAAAAAAATAACTGTCCTTTCAAAAAAAAAAAAAAAAAAATTCTTTCTCTTTGCAATTTGCTTTCAGAGAAAAGGAAAAAAAAATAAGCCCACATTCATTGCATAATTAATTTTTTCTTAAAAGAAAATAGATGAATGAATGAGATCTAATAATTGAGCTTTGAAGGTTTGTGTATTGGGATGAAGAGGAATAGAGGATTGAAGTAAGAAGAAGAAGAAGAAAGCTTAGCCATTACCACCACTCATTGATTTTCGATAACTTTGAGAAAAATAAAAAAATAAAAAAACATGGCGAATCGAGATTATCCAAAGAAGAGGTTCAGCAACCAAGAGGATTATAAAAGACATATTCTTAAAAGTAATTTTTTTTGAGATTTTCTGTTTTCATTTTTTAAATGTTTAGATATAGATCAAGTTATGTTATTCTTTGAAAAATCTTGATCTTTTATTTTTTTTTGTTTTTTTTTTTTTTTTTTTTGAGTCCAAAAATTTGGACTTTGGAGTTGAGTAGTTGAACACCAATATATTTTGGTGTCAAAAAAACTGAGTAACTTTTTAATGAAGATAGGATGATTGTTATGAGATTACTGTACTAGGAAAATTTGGAAGTCTTTTGTTTAGCATCTTTGTGTTGAATTGGAAATGAAAAACCTTTTTTTTAAAAAAAACACATGGCCTTCAAAAACAACAACTTTCAGATTGACAATTCACCATACAATTCTTATAAAATTGCAACTAAAACATTGAAACAATTCTAATTTTCAATTTGTTTTTTTTCCTGAAAACTAATTCATTTTTTTTTAAAAAATAATAGAGAAACAAGAAAAGAAAGTTGATATTTTAAAGACAAAAAGAAGATTTTATAGAACTTTAAATCAATTAGAAAGAGAGAAACAAGATGCTTTAGAGAGTTATGCACAAGAAAAAAAGTCCCTTAATATTCAAAAGGAACATAATGAAGAACGAAATGAAAAATCTGATGAAGAAATAGAAGAGAGAGAGGAAAGAGAAGAAAAAAGGTAATGATTCTTTTTTTTCTTTTTTCTTTTGATAACTTGGATTGAATTTGAATATTACTAGACCACATCAAAAACCTGATCGCTTTAAACGTGAAAAACAAATTTTTCAAAAAACTAAAGAAGAAGTTCAAAAGAAAAGAGAGGTACATAGCATACTATCTCATTTGAAATATAAATATAAAAATTCTTAAATATTATTAAAATATTAAGGAAACTCAAAGAAGAATTGAAGAATACAATAAAAAAAGAGAAAGATCAATTAATCATAGAAAGAAGATAACATCAAAAATGACTTCAAAAAATAAGAATGGACAATTAAAATTATCATCTCAAGTTGGTGTGCTTTTAGATAAAATCAAAAATCAGAAATCTTAAGCTTAAGCTCTCCTCTAAAACAATTTTGAAACCAATCTATTGTTTATAATAATAAAAAAGGAATCTACAATCATCAATTAATTGTGAAGTTTAATTGCTTTTTTTGTTTTTGGATTTTGTTTTCTTCATTTTTTGAATGATCTAAAGAAGGTTTACAAAAAATTTGCTTGGTTTGAATCTCACACAAAGTTTTGAAATCACGACAAATGTTTGAGGATCAAATATATATTGATTCAAAAAGAATTGAAAACAGAATCTATTAGAATCAGATTGGTTCAAAACAATTTTAATTTCATGTCCTTTTGAGTCAAAGTTTGGGTTCTTTGAAAGACCCTTATTTGTTCATCCATCAAAATCGCTGAACGAATCCAAAAGCTTTTCACAAAACAAAAGAAGGAAGAAAACAAAAATAACTTTGGTGTGGTTCCCTGCATTTTTTCAAGTAACTTTCTCTTTACTCTTTATTCATATTGTTTTTGAAAACTTTCTTTTAAAAATCATTATTTTGTCTTTTCCAATAAAACAATAATTAAGAAAGTTCTAACAATTAACTCAAAAAGTTTTCTCTTTTGATTTTCTTTTTGATACAAAAATCTAAAAAAAAAGATTTCGAAATCGATTTGGCCTGCAACAAATCATTAAATCATTATTCGATTTTGAAAAAAAAAAGATTTATGCATCAATAATATTATATCGCATAATTATTATTTTTAAAAAGATGCATAAAGATTAAAAAATTAATTGTTTATGCGTTTGTGATGATTAAAAATTAAACATTTCGATTTCGATTTCATTCGATTTCATCAATCTTTGACTTTTGTTTTTGTTAATTCGTAAGTATTAGATCGCTTTTTGTTAGAGTTCGTTCTCATTAATAAAATGATAAATTGATAGAAAAACTTTTAAAAAAGCAGGACAATACTTTTAAAAAAATTGTTAATTTGTTAATTAATTCATTATGCAAACAATAAGCAACTAAAATACAATAAAAATAAAATAGATAAATAGAATAGAATTGAAACAACAATAACAACAACGATGTCTTGTGGAAAATGTCACCGTCCTCTTACTGGAGTATGATTCATTTCATTATTTTTTTTTTTTTTACTATTGATTTCTTGATTTAGTTCTTAACATTAATCTCAATCAAATATATAGAAGAATGTGATAGATTTATCAGATCAAAGTCTTCATGATGAATGTTTTTGCTGTGTTCGATGTGGGAGAGGATTTCCTGAACTTAAATTTGTGAGAGAAGGAGGAGAGTTTTATCATTTAATTGTATGCTTTATGAATTTTTCTTTTATTTTAGATTAATAAATATCTAATTCTTTTTTTATTTTAAAAAAGTGTCTTGAAGAAATGGAAAGTCAACCTTCAACACCTACTTATAAATCAACTTCTACACCCTCTTATCAACCAACTTCAACATCTTATGAATCAAATAATCAATATTCAAATCAACCTTCAAATCAAACTTCAAATCATTATAGTTCAACTTCACATAACCAACCATCAAATTACACTTCACATTATTCATCTTCTTCTCCAAAAACTCAAACTTATTCACCATCACCAACAACCACAACAAGACCTTCCATCCACAATGAACCTAGACCATCATCATCTTATTATCAAACATATCAAACTCCTAGCAATGCTCAAAATTTTCTTCACACAACATCTAATTCAGCTGAGTAATAACTTTTTTCTTTTTCTTTTTTTTTTCTTTTTTCTCTACTTGTCTTTTTTTTTTCTTGAAAGAGGAAGCTATTTAAAATTATTAATTAATAAATTAAACCAGTGATGAAGTTCCTGCATGGAGTGGTCAACAATGCTTTTTATGTGAAGGAAGAATTACTTCAGATGTATGATTTATTTAATTAATTTTGATTTTATTTAGAGAATTGATTTATAATTTGACCAATTTTATTTAGGGAAGTATTTTCCCTAATGGAAAATTTTTACATAAAAAATGTCTCAAATGTCGTGAATGTGATCAACTAATTAATGCATCTGAAAAGAATGCTTACGAATTTAGAGGGGGAGCATATTATCATATTCCAGATGTTCTTTTTTTTTTTCCTGATCATCTAAAACTTATCGTTCAATAACTGACTTATTTTTTTTTTAGTGTTTAAACCGCACAAAATATGAAAATTGTACTAAATGTCAGCAACCTCTAAAAACTGGATCTATTACAGTAAAAGGAGCAAAATATCATGAAGAGGTTTTTTCTTATCATATTTTTATCTTCTTTTTTTTTTTTTTTTTCCTAATAAAAATCATTATTTAGTGTATTGGATGTGTTCAATGTGGACAAAATATGGCAGGAAAAGATTTTACTTGGAAAGATCAACGTATAATTTTTTTTCTTATTTTTCAAATAAAAAAATTAATAATTAATAATTAATAATCCAAAAGAAATTTGCTGTAAAAATTGTTGTCCAACAAAGGCTATGGTATGCCTTTCCATTATTGTTTACTTTTCTTTGAAATTTTTTTTTTCTGAAATTTTTGATTTAAAACAATAGGCTGAGGCTGCATTTCAACATTCAGCTGATAGTAAAAAATGTCCAAAATGTCAAAAGGCTGTCTATCCAAATGAACAAGTTTGAATTTTTTTTTTCTTTTTTAGTTTCTATAAATGATAGTAATAATAACAACAAATAATTAGGCATTTGGACCAAACGGATCTTATTGGCATCCTAAATGTCTTGTTTGTAATCAATGTGCTGCCAAGCTAAGCTCCAATGCAAAACTTTTGGATGGCTTATTATTTTGCACTTTACATGCAAAACCAAAATTAAATGTAGCCTAATTTTTTTAGTGATGATTTCAAATTGAATTAAAATTTTATTGTTATGATATCAAGTTTGGAGAATCGAATGAAACTGAGTTGTGAATTGGAAAAACAAGAATAAAAATTTAAAAGCTATTAAGATTTTATAATTTCTATTTATAATCAGACATTCCATCTGTGCAAGCACAAACAAGATTTCTGTCTCCATATGAATCATCTATTCTGGAAATTGAGGGCCAAAATTTATAATTGAGTAAAGATGGGACTGGGAAAGCAGCTTGTTCACGAGAGTAAGGGTATTTCCATTCATTTGAAGAGATTACAGAAGTTGGATGAGGAGCATTGGTTAAGAGATTGTTATCTTTAGGATACTTTCCATCTTCAACATCTTGAATTTCTTTACGAATTGAAATCATCTATAATTTATTTTATTAGTATTGGAAGGAAAAAAAACAAAAATTATCAAAAAGTCAATGAAAATTTACAGCATCACAAAATCTATCAAGTTCAGTTTTTGGTTCAGATTCAGTTGGTTCAATCATCAAAGTATTTGGAACTGGCCATGACATAGTTGGGGAATGGAATCCATAATCCTATAGTGAAAAAAAAAAAAAAAAAAAAAAAAAAAAAAAAAAATGAAATGAGGAATTGATGAGAAAAAGAAAAGAAAAAGAAAAAGAAAAAATTACTTGTAATCTTTTAGCGACATCAATTGCTTCAATTCCAGATGATTTGAAAGGACTTAAATCAATAATAAATTCATGAGCACACATACCTAATAAAAGAATTAGTATCAAATTTCGAGATTACATTTTGCTAATTTGAAAAAAAATAAAATAAAAACAATGAAAGAGATCAAACCATTTTTATCTGTATATAAAATCTTATAATGATCTTTAAGTTTTGATCTCATATAATTTGCATTTAATAAAGCGACTTGAGTTGCGAGTTTCAAATCTTTTCCCATCATTTTAATGTAAGCCCAAGGAATAGTTAAAATTAAACTTGAAGACCATGGAGCGGAAGCAACTGGATCAATTGAAGCTTCACGTCCAATTGGGACGACTGGATGTCCGGGAAGGAATTTAGTTAAGTGAGATTTTCTATTTAATTTGAATTTAGTTTGGAAAAAGAAAAAGAAATAAAAAGAAAAAGAAATAAAATTAATACACTCCAATTGGTCCCATTCCAGGTCCTCCTCCTCCGTGTGGAATACAGAAAGTTTTATGTAAGTTAAGATGGCAAACATCAGCACCATAGTCTCCTGGTCTACAAAGTCCAACTTGAGCATTCATGTTGGCTCCATCCAAATAAACCTTTTATTTCATTATATTGTTATTTATTTATTTTTGAACTAAATTTGAAAATAAAAATTAGGAAGTCAAAATAAAATCATACTTGTCCTCCAGCATTATGAACAATTTCACAAATTTCTTTAATACCTGTATCAAAAATTCCAAAAGTTGATGGATATGTAACCATAATACATGCAAGATTAGCTTTATGTTTTTCTGCTTTTGCTTTAAGATCATCATAATCAATATTTCCTTTAGCATCACACTGTAATATTGATTATTTATTGATTTATTTATTGATCTTTAAAGCAGAAAGAGAAAATAATAGAAAAAGAAAAAAGAACCTTAATTGGAACAACTTCTAAGCCACACATACTTGCAGAAGCTGGGTTAGTTCCATGAGCTGAAACTGGAATAAGACAGATGTTACGATGCTATGCAATAATTTATTTTAATTTTTATGTATTGCATGGGAAAAAAAAAAATTATAAAATTGAACTCCTTGTCCAGTGGAATCTAAATAAGCTTTAATAACTCTAAGTCCAGTATATTCTCCATTAGCACCACTGTTGGGTTGAAGAGAGATTGCATCGAAACCAGTGAGTTCACAAAGATCTCCTTCAAGTTGCTAGAAAGAAAAAAAGAAATTCAGAGAAAGGAAAAAAAAAAAGAAAGAAAGGGAAAAAGAAAGAAAATACTTGGAAAAGAGTTTGGTATCCTTTTGATTGATTTAAAGGAACGAAGGGGTGAACATTGGCAAACTCTGGCCAAGTAATTGGGATCATTTCAGTTGTTGCATTTAACTATTAATTGAGAAAAGAAAAGTTTGTTAGGTTTATTTTTTAAAAAAAAAGAGGACTAGGGATGAAGAATAAGAAAAATAGAAAACAAACTTTCATGGTACAAGATCCTAAGGGAATCATTGATTGTGCAAGAGAAAGATCTTTATTTTGAAGTTTACTTAAGTAACGAAGCTATTAATGGGTGTTAGAAAAAGCTATCAATTTATATCGAGAAAAAGAAAAATGAGATGAACCATATCAGTTTCACAATTGAGTGAATTGAAAATCTCGTGGGTAAGGTATGGAGAAGTTCTTTCATGTGCAGCATATTTGTTTGGAACTGAAATGGAATCATAACCAAGAGAAGAAGCAATTTGGTCGGGGGTAGATTGACTACAGAAAGGAAGAAGAAGAAGAAGAAGGGGAATTAGTATTAGACCGAAAAAGAAGAAGAAAAAAAAACGAAATTAGAAAGTAAGATAGTACCATCCAAAGAGAGATAATAAATCAGCTAAATCTTCTTTTGTAACAGTTTCATCTAAAGAAATACCAATAGTTTTATCGTCAATAAGTCTTACATTAATTTGTTTTTCTTCTGCTTTTGCGATGAAAGCCTTAGCATCACCAACTTGAACTTTAAGGGTATCAAAGAATTGTTTATTTAAAACTTTGCTAGATCCTTTTGAAATTCCTTCAGCCAAGACACAGGTGAACAAGTGAATTCTTTGGGCAATTTCTTTTAATCCTTTTGGTCCATGATAAACTGCATACATAGCTGACATGTTTGCTAATAAAGCTTGAGCAGTACAGATGTTACTTGTTGCTTTTTCTCTTCTAATGTGTTGTTCACGTGTTTGTAAAGCTAATCTGAGAGCACGTCTTCCATTGGCATCTTTAGAAACTCCAATTAATCTTCCAGGCATTTTTCTCTTGAGGTTATCTTTGACAGCAAAGAAGGCAGCATGTGGTCCTCCATAACCAAAAGGAACACCAAATCTTTGAGCATTTCCAAGTGCAATATCTTTTTTTTTTTTTAAAGAAAAAAAAAAAAAAATCAAATTTCAAGAAATAATATTAATTTGAAATAAATAATAATAATAAAGACCAGCTCCAAGTTCTCCTGGTGATTTGATGAGGGTGAGTGCAAGTAAGTCTGTTGCAACTGAAAAAATGCTTCCATTTTTATGAATTTTATCAGCTAATCCATTTAATTCAGGAATATCACCATAAGTATTAGGATATTGAACAAGAACACCAAACATATCTTATTTATTTTTTTTTAGAAATAAATAATATTTTTTTTAAAAATATCAGGAGAAAGTGATGTAAAATGACTTTGAGTGTCCAAGAAAGAAAAAAAACTACCTTTGTTTTCAAAATCGAATTTAAAGTCATCAACAACGACAACCTTGATATTAAATGGGTGAGCACGACTTTTAACAACAGCAATAGTTTGTGGGTGACAATTAGAATCAACATAAAATGTATGTTTTTTCTTTTTTTTTTGAAAAAAAAAAATATTAATCTCGGTTAGTGATATTATTTGGTATAATAAAATAAATAAAAGACAAAATGCAAAATACAAAAAATAAAAAGTAGAATTTTTGGAAGAAAAAAAAACCTCTCCAGCGTGAGAGTAACTCATCATCATAGCTTCTGCAGCTGCGGTTCCTTCATCTAATAAAGAAGCATTGGCAATGTCTAAACCAGTTAAATCACGAACCATAGTTTGATAATTCAATAAAGACTCTAATCTTCCTTGAGAAATTTCAGGTTGATAAGGAGTGTATTGGGTATACCATCCTGGGCTTTCCAATAAATTACGTAAAATAACATTTGGGATAACTGTGTTATAATATCCCATTCCGATGTAAGAACGATAGATTTTGTTTTGTTCTGCAATTTTTTTTAATCTTTGCAATAATGCAGCTTCAGTTTCTGGATGTTCCTAGAAAAAAAATTTTTTTTTCAATAAAATAATAAATAATAATAATAAATATTTACAAGGTTCAAATCTCTTCTAAGAGCAATATTATCAGGAACCATTTTGCTTGAGAGTTCATCTAAAGAAGAAACTCCAATAGTTTTCAACATTTCTGGGATTTCTTTTGTTGGTCCATTGTGTCTTCTTAAAAAAGTGTCAAGGGGAGCAAAGACATCTGATTTAACGGCTTGTCCCAATGGTCTTAATTGAGAGAAGGATTGTTGTCTTGTATTGACAATACGTGAGATTTGGTACAATGAGCGAAGTGATTTGGAACTTCTCAACATTCTCCTATTATTTTTTTTAAAAAAACAATGAAATTAAAATTCAAATTGTGAAGAAAGTAATTAAACACATGGCTTTAAAAAAAAAACGAAAACAAAAAATCATTTTGGAAAATAATAGACTTTTTTTCTTAAAAGAAAAACATTATACAATAAATTTTGTTCAATGTTAATTCATTAAATTCAATAATTCAATTCAATTTTAATATATTTATAAAAATGGGCAGATCATAATTATATTCCTTGTTCAATTTTTCAATCCTCCTTTCATCTCAAACAAAAAAATCAAATCAAATTCAAATCATCCAATAAATCAAAATCATCCACAGAATCCAAAAAATTGACTCAACTCCATGAATACTCAACCTATTAACAATAAAATTAGTGTTGGTTCTAATTCAATAAATAAGAGTTTAAATATGAAAAAAAAAAAAAAAAAAAA
>Ga0209960_1003535_pt1 | contig 13279 bp, 13 predicted proteins | sample ThiBiot_500_plan_2_FD_183947 | JGI IMG/M metagenome (GOLD analysis project Ga0209960, IMG submission 183947) | Wastewater bioreactor microbial communities from Cape Town, South Africa - Thiocy_expt_500_plan (SPAdes) | ecosystem: Engineered > Bioreactor > Thiocyanate-remediating >... | reverse complement strand
ATTTAAATAAAATTGATAAAAGATCGAGGACGGGGGGGGTGAGGTGACTTACTGAATCATTGTTGTGGCGCATAACCGAGTCAGAGACGCTATTCGTGGAGTGATAAGATTCGAATAGCGCTTCACCTTCGAGTGGTGGCTGTACAGATAGATTCATATTTACATTCTCCCCATTATTTGGACCAAGATCTGCCGAACACTTGTTGAGTTGATCATTAAGAGCGAATTCAGAGCTTTTGCGTAGACTTTCCTTCAATTTTTCTGTTTCTTCTTTAATATGCGCTTCTAATAATATTCTGTTTGTCGATTAATTATTGTTTGAACAGATCCCTAAGACTTACTCGGCGCACTCAGCATTGCTCGTTGAGAGTGACAAATGCAATGGTAACTTGCCGCTTTTATCGGGGACATTAACATTTGCGCCTGTTTAATAATTGATTATGAATTCTGAATAACCTTTCGCAATTTTCTGTAGTTAGATCTATCTTCAAATAAATTACCATTATCAAGCAATTCTTTAATAGCCTCTTTGTCTTCTAATACTGTTGCTAAGTGAAGCAAAGTAGCACCATTATCAGCTACCTAGAAAAATAAGAATTTTAAATAATATTTTATTTTTCACCCAAGCAATTCATTGACTCAAAATTAATTGAGCAATTATAAACATATGAAATTTATTTATAGAATATATGCAAATTTACCTCAGAATTTATATCTGCACCGCTTGAGTGGATTCGGTGAATGATTGAACGAGAAACTGAACCGACATTACCCATACTAGTCTATTTACATGCGAGTGATATAGTTAATATAAACAGTGAATATTAGTGTTCTCGTGTTATGTACAGTGGCGGGGTGTAAATAAGCACAAAAAAAAAAACTTAATCTACCCCCCCCTTATTTAAGCTTAAAGAGGGTGGGTTAGTTCAGCCAATCCTTCGTAATACCAAACTCATGTTGATAGCAAAGAGTGGGGGGTATAATTGACTAATCGATGAAATGTGTGTGAAAATACTCTAGAATTCGGAGTCCTCCGTTAATGTAATTTTTACATCTGAGACGCACAACGGTCTGGTTTGCAGAGTAACACCGCAGTGCACATATGACATCGCGCCGTAGATCGAGAGAAGCGGATCCAGCCGAGAACGGTGACGTTGCAGAAGTAGAGATAAAAGAGGACGAAGATGCAGTCATGTCAAGTGACGACGAAAACTCTGGTAGGTCATTTTGGACTATACGGATTTTATCATGCTCATTTAGCCACGAATTGTGATATTCGAAATTAAGTGTTGCAAACAAAGGGCCATATTTTCAGATTCGAAAATTATTATTCAATGTCTTCCTTTCGTGGCCCCAATACTACACAATACAATTACCAGAATTGTCAAGATATTGTAGATAATGTGGGCCCAAAATTATTGATTTAAATGGTTGGTTGAATACATCCGTTGATTAACTTTTTTCAGGTCCGTTGAGCCAAGACGGATTTGTATCACAGAACGGAGCAATAAAAGGCTTCAAAACGGGCATTGTGTACGATGAGCGCGTATTGAAGCACATCAACGCTAAGCCCAGCAGTCCTGAGACCGCCGAACGCGTGCAAGTCTGTTTTGATAAGTTGAAACGATCAAAGCTGCTCAATCAGTGCGAGCTGATAGGTACGGTACAGTGGCTTTAATGTCATTCACTTAATTACGCTTCTAATTTGGTTGCAGCGGGCGAAGAGGCGAGCGACGAGCTGTTGACCCTCGCGCACAAGTCCGAATACGTGCGCAAAGTGAGCGACAAATGCAACAAGTTGAATGGTCGCGAGACAGTGGAGTTGGACCAAGACGTCGTGCTCTCGCGCGAGTCTGACCGTGCTGCACGAGTTGCTGTCGGAGGACTCGTGAAATTGACCGAAAAAGTGTTAAATGGCGAGCTCGAGAATGGCTTCGCAATTATTCGCCCGCCTGGACATCACGCTGAGGCTGGAGAAGCAATGTAAGACTTGGAACGTACATCCTATGATTGTTAACACGAAATAGGGGCTATTGTATATACAACAACATTGCAGTGGCCGCGCGCTATGCGATATCGAAGGGAATCAAGCGCGTGTTAATTGTTGATTGGGACTTGCATCACGGCAATGGCATTCAGAACATATTTCTGAACGATGACAAAGTGATGTACTTCTCCGTGCACTATCACGGACGAGGGGACTATTATCCCGGCGAATCTGGGGCTCTACACGTTGTTGGCAACGATGACGGTTATGGTACGTCTGAGCTTCTGGCTGGAGATTGATTGACACGCGTCAAACAGGTTATAATGTCAATGTGCCATTCAATCGTCAAAAGATGGACACTCAAGACTACGCAGCAGTTTTTCACAAATTATTGCTGCCGATGGCCCTCGAATACGGACCTGAACTGATACTTGTTGCAGCTGGATTCGACGCCACGCGCGGTGACAAAATGGGTATCATGCGGGTGTCAACAGCTGGCTACGGATATTTCACCCAACTACTGAAGCTGATAAATAAAAGGATCGTCATGTCGCTGGAAGGTGGATACAATGCAAAGCTGACAGCGATGTGCGTGGAGAAGTGCGTAAGTGTGCTGTTGGGTCAGCAACCTGCCGCGACGACGCCGTGGATACCGAGCCCGCAATGTTTAGAGACCATTAAGTAGGTAGAGCCGTTGTTATATTATATATATGTGTATTACTCACACGAAATAGGAATGTGGCTTTGACACATATAAAAACTGGTTGGAAGTGTTTCGGCGATTATGCTGGCATTTCGGATAATCCAAATACGTAAGAATTCAATATAGACTTAATAAGCAACAATCTTTGAATTAATATTGGCCGCAGACAAAAACGGGGCTGGGAACCAATGCCAGTCGATGCTGATGGCAACGAATATTTAGTGGATAAAATTCTCGACGATAAAGTAGTGAAGGGAAGAAAGAAGTATTACGTGTCGTGGTTTGGATTTCCTCCAGAAGAGAATGAATGGGTGGACGAGAAAGATATTTCAGAAGGACTCGTTAAAGACTACGAGGCCAGCAAGAAAGAGCCACCTAAAAAGAAACAAAAAACACGCCGCTGAATGGGCAAATAACATGTACAGTATATCGTCGATATTAACGGAAGGCACGCACCTATTTATTTTATCTCGAGCAAATTGAACAGTTGTCGTTCAGGCAAACCAATGAGAACCGACCGACTCGTCGTCAGCTCGGACTTTTTCATCGCAGTCAATATTCGAATGTAATTGCCGTGAATTTGAATTGTCTCGAAGAACTTTTTGTTGTCTGTTATGTCTTTCACGGTAGCAAAGAGTTGGTTAATTTTGTTCACAAGATTCAAAAATTTGGTGTTAACCTGTTGTAAATAAAGTCAACTTGAATTACTCTGCAGCGTATTAATAACTCACTGAATCATAGAGTGGTCTCCACTGCGGGAAATAAGCGAAGAATTCTTCGCTTTCGTTCGTCAGGACTAACTTTAACATGCGTCGTTCGTTCAACCCTTCTTTGTCTTTGACTGTTAATAGTGCCATTTGTACATAATTAGGCGATTTAACTTTGAGTCGGTTGAAATTGCTATCGCACGCGACGAACCCTTCGGCCATTGCTGGATTTAATTCGGAGGCAGCGGCGACAATCTCGTCGAGTGATTTGTGTTCTGTGGCAAGTAATTACCGCCCGTTCATATATATCGTATAATAATATGTACCTCTGAACGGCACTGACTTCCAGTTGTATTTATTCGCGTACGGCACGTGATCTTCTTCCGCTAAGGTCTTCAAATTTCTCACGCCGTGCAGATAAATGTCATCTTGATCGTATTTTACGATAATCTAATTATAATTGCGTGTTATTCATCGCCGTGCAGGTAACTATCATGTGCTTACTCTGCTATCGCGCGACAAGTACTCGAACATGAAGCACTTGTCTTGATCCCCCTCGCTGGGCAGGGTATAGTGGAGTGACTTCCACACTGCCCAGAACACTTCACTGAACGTCGGAATATCGTCAAAATCCAGCCACTCTTTCTTATCATTGGTAGCATCAACAGTGTATTCATCGTCTAAATTTAATTCCTCCACTTGAGCTGCGAGTTCAGCTTCAGGAACGGAATCATCCTCTTCAACTGGGTTATTATTGATGCTTTGGTTTGAATTTTCACAAGATGTTTGATTGTTAAGCAATTCAGCAAAACGTCTCTTTGTTATTCTTATTTTGCCAGATGCATCCGGTTTGCCACTAGTTGAAATATGCCATTCATCTGTAAACTGGTGTTATTAATCACGCTTTAAATCGCCTCTCCGACCTTTGTAATAATACAGTGTAATTAAGCTACCATCTAGTTTATCAGTTACGCGCACTGGCTTTGAGAAGTCAAGTCTCGCTGCATGTGATTCTCCTAAATGTTAAGTGGTATTAGCTGAGATGTTTTTCCAAAATTCAATTCTGGTTAATTTAACAGATCCTTACCAACGTTGAAGAACTTATCGTAAGGATAAGATACAATACGCCAGTCATCTGACTCATCTAAAATAATGCCACGACAATTTTTTACAACTTTGCTGTTAAAAGGGGAATTGATCTGGTCGTATTTGAACAAGACAAGGTGCGGATGCTTCTTGTGCCGGCATGTAGCAACACTAAACTTAGTTTTAACAGCGTCAATACCTTCCCTACGCAGGAACTCGACGAGGTGCGTCATATTGTCACAGTTCAAAACAATAAAAAAAAATTGAACCCAGCGCCGTTTGGTGGAAAGTTCTTTTAACTTAATAGACCAAATTAGGAAATTGACACTAATTGGTAGTTACATTAAGAAAGCGGAGTAAAATACAAAATTGCTTAAGCGGAAGGTTTGGGCGCGGTCAGTCCAGCAGTGATGTCGTCGTAAGTCGTGCGATAGACCACGAGGGACACAATGAAGACGTAGCTCTGCGTCAATGAATTGAGCAATGAGATGAGAGTATCATGATGAGTACATACGGTGACGAGCCACAAGAATACGCCAATGATGCATGCAGCGATGGTGATGGGATAAATGTTGTACATTGCGTTGGCGGCAATGAATCTCGTGTCATTAGATGCAATTAGTCCGCTCTCAACTGTCGCGTTGTATGCGTCCAAGCACCACGTCGCTAAGATACAAATCGAGAAGAAACCCACGAGAATGATAAACTGCAAGAGTAAAGGAGATATATAGCTTGTTTGATTGATAAATGTATAAATGCGAATTAGGATACGCCCAAGTACATTTTTTTTCTGCGGAAGTGTACGGCGATAATGCACGCGATGAGATCAACCACCAACAACAGCCCTTCAAAAAAAAAATATCAATTCCTGCAACGTTATTTGTGATAATAATGCCATACCTCCAATTACACGAATAGTGTCTGCCGCCAGAACGGTCCCTACCAATATAGCGTGTCAATTAACGCGGCAACATTTTAATTGAAGGATCGTACCAAGAGTTTGACCTAAGAACCCACGCCATGCTGTTGCTCCCAAAATGAGCCAACCTAATACGAGTACCTAAATATGATTCGCTTAACATTATGTTTTCGGTGTATGGTTTATTAGGAAAGAAAATCGGATTTGAAGGTTTTACACGTTAATGCTCAACAATGCTCCTGAGCTTTATAATTAAGAATAAAAACTGCAAACTAAACCACCAAAAAATAACCGCGTTACACCAGTAAAGAGTGAAAAATAGAATAAATTAAAAGACTTGTAATTACACGCCGAATTAATTGATACTGCTCAACTAACTTACAGCTGTTATAATGTAGAGAACATACAATGCTTTTCTTGTGCGCGCGAAAGGTCCGGCGAATCTGCTCGCCTTTTGAACAGCACCAATATCGGATGCTACTGTAGGGGAAGGATTTGCTTCCATTAGTTGTTACTTATAATGTTGTTTTCACAGCAGCCGTAAATAATAAAAACAAACGCTCAACGAATAATCTTGCTATTTAAAGAAATCACGCAGTTTGATATATAGAGCCTGCAGTATTTTGGCTAATAATTACATTTATATATGACGCATGTATATACACACACAATTACGTCATCGAATTACGTCTATTCAGAAGTCTTCTCAATGTCCATGGGTGTTGGCGGATCTGCGAGCTCGTTAGAACTCTCTTCCTTCTTATCTTCAGTCGAACCACCCTAGATCCGCAAGTCAGCACCGCACATCATCACGCCGACAAAACTGTTGACATACCTCGATGTCCTCCTCGCTGTCATCTCGCTTATCAGCAGGCTTGTCATCGAACTGTTTGTCGCTCTGTTTGATCGCGTTGATGGCTTTGTGTTGCAGCGCCACTTGTGCGTCGTATTCACCCGCTGAGAGTGTCTCTTGTGTCGTCGATACTGCCAGCAACTGCGTGACAGTTGTTAGCAACTAGTCTCAGCACTATTGAGGTGATATACATATATATATATATAACGCGACTATAGCCGCCAATCAATGGCACTGTGTGCACGCACCTTATCGTAGGCAAAGATGAATTTCTTTGTCGTGGAGTACAGCGTGGGCCGCACCACTAGCTCACACATTCGTTGCACTGTGAAAGGCACGCTAATATCATATAAGCAATAACGTAATAATTATAATACAAATTTGCGATGTTTACCCTGTGAAACCAACAAGTGCATCCATTAATTTTTTCTTCTGCTGATCAAATTCGGGTAATGGGCTTTTTGTTTGCCATTCATTCAAAATCTATTTAAAATTAGTTCTTTGACCGCAAATATTGCAAAATCACGAGTTTAATATATTTATTTTTTGTAGATCTGTCAGCGGCATACTTGTTCTAACCTGAAGCCAATCAACTGCTTTAATAATTCCCAAGGATAACTAAAAAATATTATAATTAATTATTACGGTGTAATCGCAAAAGGGTAACAAAATATTAATAAGTGGATGTTCGCAATCATTGGACGTACCAAGTTAAACCGGTGGCTGCAATATCAAATATGATTTGTTGCAAATTATCAGTTAACGTTTTAGTTATTTGTTTGGTGAAATCTAGAACAGAAGTGTTTTAATATTAGAGCTTTTAAGTTCTACAAAATGGCGTCAACTTACCTTCTAATTCATTTTCAAAGTCCCTCGAATATTTAATTTCTCGAGCTTTGTCTGTTTCCATGTTTGCGTTAAATCAAAATTTACTGGCCAGTTTGCAAATTCATAATATTTTTCTGAACCAACCAAAGCACACACACACAACAACACGTATAAAACATCGTGCAATATTTAATTCACAATTTGTTGATCACAACCGCTAAATGAATAACCTCAAAGTACGAGATGTAGTCACTACGAGACACGACATGGTCATTGTCGGTGAAAATGAATCTATTGAAAATGTGCTCAAGGTAATTTTAATTGCAAAACCACAATAATAAATCATCGAGTCGTGGTGTTACAAATTAATTAATTTTTTTTTTTTTAATTCATAAAAATTATTTTGTTTCGGTTGCTTTTACTTTCGATTGCTCAATATAATTTTAGGCACTTGAACGTCATAGAATACAATCAGTGCCTATCAAAGCTCGAAATGGCACAATCGTTGGCTTTTTTGATGTTTTAGATCTGCTTTATTATTTGGTCTCTGGCGAAAGCAAAGATAATATCGGGGCTTTGTATCAAAAGAGTGCAACACTTCCATTTCAGAGAGTATTGGATATGCTTGGTAAGTTGTAAAATAATTTGCACCTCGACTAAAAACAGCTCAGATTTGTCGAAAAGAAACCCTTATGCCCCTGTACACTTAGACGACCCCATTGGTGCAGCACTATTGTTATTTGCACAACCAGTTCACAGAGTTCCAGTTCACGACGAGAAAGAAAATCTCGTTGGAATTTTGTCTCAGTCCGACCTAATTAAGGTACGATGAGATTACAACCACGCGTAAAATACTTAATAGTTTAATAGTATTTCGTGCACCACCCCGAGATCTTGGGCGAGATAATCGACTTGAGTGTGCTGGGACTGCGCTTGGGTACTAGTGAAGCGAAGCTCGACAAATTGATCAGCATCAACAAGAATTTGCCAGCTATCGAAGCATTTAAATTAGTACGTCCATCCGTAGTGATCTAGTTTGTGCCTGACTAATAGCATTAAAGATGAATACACACTTCCTATCAGCAGTAGCTGTCGTAGATGATGAAGGACATTTGTTCTCATCGATCAGCGCCACAGACCTGCGGAATATCTCCTTTAATCTCACCGAGGAATTCTCGCTCAAGGCCCTCGCTCTGTCGGCACAAGAGTTTATTGACCTCTCACGCGCAGCACGCGGTCAGGTATGCTCGAAAAGCTGTCGCCCAGCTCACTGACACATGCCACAGAAACAAGACTTCCTCGTCTGGTGTCAGCCAGGTTCGTCCCTGCGCGATGTGATCAAACACATGTACAACAATCACGTGCATCGCGTCTATCTTGTGGACAATTACATCAACTTCTTCGGCGTGGTGTCTGTAACGGATATTGCTCGCTTGGTTTTGGAGCAAATGAGTGGATTGTAATCAAACCAATTGCAAAATAAATGCACTCGATGACCGCATCCGCCAATTTTTGTGGTTGTAATTCCTGGGTTTGTTAGGTTGTCACGTGGATCTAAATTTCAGCAAAAATTGTAAAAGAAAAAAAGGGGGTAGGGACAAATTTACGTGTAAGCAATATAGAACACTAGGCTGTGTTGAATATTTATCACGCTCAGCTGGTGCCTCCGCAATTAAGGTGGAATAGATTGTGTAAGCCAAAACGTCTATCGAAAAAAACAATATTTATTTCACAAAAATCCATAAGACCCAGGCACTGATCAATAGCTTATTGAAACACGAACAAAAAATATTGTTTGTCAAACTGATTTTTTTGAATTGAATACGAGTATCTTTTTTTAATTGTATAAAATAGAATCAATTGTATATATGTCATTAATTGTGATAGTATAGCATAAACCATGTCGCAAACACCGATATTGGGCAGTTTGAATAAAACGCTCGCCGAGAAAAAAATGGCAAAGTACGATCCTGCTCTCGAAAAGAAAGTTCGTGCTTCACTCGTCATATTATTGCCGGAGGTAATTTTAAGGCTTCAGCACTAACGCACAAACTAAATATCAATTTATCAAAAGCACAAAGAGGCACTAGATAATGAAAAACTTAGCCTGCAAGATGTGCTGAAAGACGGAATTCTATTATGCCAGTACGTGTTGCATTGACGTTTACAATCAGAATGCTAACGTTCAATTAGCTTGATGAACAAAGTTGCGAGCGGTAAAATTACTCGCATCAATACCATGCAAGTTGCTTTTAAGCAGATGGTACTTGTAATTTAGTATCCAACTTTTATCCATTGACTTAATCTTTAGGAAAATATCGCAAATTATTTAAAAGCATGCACGCAAATAGGATTGCAAGAGATTGAGACGTTTGAAACGAACGATTTATTTGAAGGACGCGATTTGATGGCTGTACGTTTAGGTTGAAGGAAAAAGCATGCAAATATTTTAATTCTCTATGACAGGTGTTGAATAATTTGCATACACTCTTGACACTGCACGAGAAGCACGGGGACCAGCTGCTAGATCAACTTAAACAACGACCGTAAGTATCCCCATACTACACTTGACACCAATTGACACGTGTCTTTAGTACTGCTACAGAGACACGTAACGAACCGAAATCACCCTCTACACCTGCACCGCGAATCCACACAATTAAAACATTATCACCAACGACGAGTCCGATCGATCAAAAAGGTCCCGCGACACTCGGCAAAAAACCAGCTCTGTGGGGCCAGTCATCGGAGACTTTGAGTACGTCGCAGGGCGTCTGGTTATCAGGTTTGATTCTAATGGCTTGTGTAGGCTCCCCGGCTACAGCCTCGGTCAGCAGTTTAGAACACGACATTCAAACAAAAGAAGAGTTCAAATACATTCCTGAACTTGAACGAACAGCGCGACAATGGATTGAAACAGTGACGGGCATCAAAGATTCGGAGCAAACATTCCCGCAATATCTCAAGTCAGGTGTCGTGTTGTGTAAATTGATTAACATCGTTAAACCCAATGCAGTGCCGAAGATTAATGAGGGTACAATCGCCTACAAACAAATGGAGAATATTGAACACTTCTTGAAGGCATGCAGTGAACTTGGGTTGCACCAACAAGATCTATTCAACACGTCTGACCTATTCAATGAGAGGAACGTCAATTTAGTCATTAACAGCATTCACGTGTTTGCACATTTTATCGAGAAGTTGCAGAATTATAACGGAGCAAAGATTGAGAACCCACAAACTGCTCGAAATCTTTTCTCGGCTTCACTCGTAGAAGGCTCGGCAAGTGACTTTTTGACGGAGGACTTGAACGCAGTTTCCGTGCCATTAACACCTGAACAACAAGAACTCCTTGATTGGACCAATGCTCAGCTGCGGCGATTTGACACTTCTCTCAAATTGAAGAATTTGACAACAGACGTGCGCGACGGTGTCAAGCTCATCAAACTTCTTGAGGTTGTGACTAAAGGATCGCAACTAGGCTCGTACACTAAGCAACCCAAGTTGTTATGGCACTGCATGCAAAATGCTACTCTGATTTTGCGATTTTTAGCACAACAAACCTTCGAGAAAGTGCAATGTCGCGCTACAGGTATGCTTTATAAATTTATCAACAGTAAAAATAATTATGGACATTCAGACATCGTCATGGGAAATCTCGATGCCATCGTACGGTTGTTGACGTTTATCAGAAACAAATTCGACTTGGACTACATGTTCAAGAAGCTGATTGCTGAGGCATATTTGACCCCAGAAGATATTTTGTTTGAAGAAACAGAAGAGGTGATTCAAGTACCCGATGAGGATATTTCGCATCTCAGAGACGAACAGCCTGTCATTATTGTTACACCCGAACAACCCACTAAAACACCAAGTACTAGCGTCACACCTGTGGGAACGACTTTTCATCCACAGTCTCCAGCACACACCCCTACAGAGGCAACTCAAGTGTCACCTCAAACCCATGTCAGCGATGTAGAAACCTCTCCAACAATCGTACAACAAACACCTCAGACATCGCAGCCGACAGAACCTGTTGAAATTCCATCTCCGCGCGATTCACCGAAAGTCACACTCGAACCATCTTCCCCAAAATCAAATTCACCGCTCACTCGCTCACGAGGTTAGTTTTTGAAATGATGGTTGGAGATATAGTAAATTAATTTTTGACTGCACAGATAAATCACCTTCGCGAAGAGACAAGAAGAGTAAAGAAAAACTAAAGAAAAGTAAGGACAAGAAAAGCAAAGAGAAGAAGTCCCGATCCAAAGACAAGAAGATTTCGTTGGGTTCATCAAGTGAAGGCCCCACGAGCATGTCTTCAGAGCAGCTGTCCGACGAGGCAATATCGCCTCGCAAGCACGATTCTCCGCGCAAAGAAAGGCCACTCAATGTCGTTGTGACGTCCGCTGCTGAAGTCACGCCTGCACCTTCAGAACCTGTTGCTACTACTCCAGACACGGCCGCTGGCACACATCAACAAACTGCCACACAAGCCACACAAGTATCACAGCCACAAAGTGTTGCGCCTCTCGCAGTTAGCGACGGCGCTGTCGCTCTGCCTCATCCTGCTGAACGTGAGCGTACGATGAGTATTTCGTTGGACAACACTAATCCAGTGGTACGTCGCTTGGTTCGTAGTCACACTCGCATCCAGACGTCAGAACCTGAGAGTAAGTTATCATTTTCATTTGACCACAACTGATCTGTCTTAGAATTGGCTCGTGTCGCCAAGGCTCAAGGTAAAATGCGTCAGCACGTGGCCAATGAACTGTTGCAAACTGAACGTAGTTATGTGCGTAGTTTGACAATGTTGGCTGACGTAAGTGACTTCATTGGTGCGGCATACTTGCTAACTCACTTTTTAGGGTCTCATTACTCCGCTGCTCAAAATTAATGTCATGAGCGAGACTGAGATGTCAAGTGCATTTTCAAATATTCTTCAATTGCTCGAGCACCACAAACAGTTCTGCGACGTTATTTCTTCGCGTTTGAACTCCTGGCATGACGATTCAATCATCTCTGACATCTTCTTGGACAAGGTACGAAAAGAGCAATGTTTACAGTACAACAACTTATATGCGACCAGACAAAGTTTTTCCTGGACTATGAGCCTTACTTGACCAACTATAATTCGGGCATGATTGCAATTCACTACTTTAAGAAGAAATACAACAAATTCAACGCCCTTTTAACGAGTTTTGAAGACGAACAAATGAACACTACGATGCTGAACACCGAATCATTCTTAATCATGCCTATTCAACGATTACCTCGCTATGCACTGTTATTGAAAGATATTCGCAAGTACACGCCCGCCTCACGCGAGCATGCAGCAATTGGCGAGGCAATTTCGTGGATCGAACGCACTTTGAATGACTTAAACGCGAAAATCAAATTTGATGCTGAAAAGACAAAGAAAGTGCTCGCAATTGCAGAGTCTATAGAAGGCGAAGAGGCAAGTTAATGACTCGATTGACGCAACACTAAACTATTGCTGCAGAATTTATTGAAGAATTCGCGCTTCTTTGTTCGCGAAGGCCTGTTCTCCGTGAAAAAGATTGCCGAGAAGAAAGACAAGAAAGGCACGCTGAAAGAGGGTATCAAGAAGTTGTGGGACACGTTCACCAAGAAGAAAGTGAACCCGTACTGGTTCCTGTTCAACGATCTGCTCGTTTATTGTGACTTCAAAACTTCGGTAAGGAGCACGTGCATTCTCACAAAGGCTAGTACTGACCTCAATGCGAACGTCAGGCCAAGACTGAAGACCGCAAACCCTTCACATTTTTGCATTCACTGGCCCTCGAGGATATTCGTGACGTCGTTGAAGTTACCAAAAAAGGCAAAGACACCGAGTTCCAATTAGTGCTCGAGAATGAGGTGTGGAAGATGAGCTGTGCGAATGCTGAGGACAGAAACACTTGGGTCTCGGAGATCAGACGGTGCATTGACATGGGCCCCGCGCATAGTAAGAGCTTCAGTCAATAGGTACCATCGCTAACCTCATGCGCGCTTGTTCCGGATATTTTGATGTATTATAAATTTATTTCGAGTCGATCCGCAACGTCACACAATTACGATTTTTGTTTTCACTTCGGACTTTGATATTTTCACCACACCACACATCCTCATGTCGTTACTGCGCAACAAAATGCTGATGCTTGTGACTGGTTGCTTCAAAATCACGCCACAACTG
>Ga0209960_1003529_pt1 | contig 13305 bp, 16 predicted proteins | sample ThiBiot_500_plan_2_FD_183947 | JGI IMG/M metagenome (GOLD analysis project Ga0209960, IMG submission 183947) | Wastewater bioreactor microbial communities from Cape Town, South Africa - Thiocy_expt_500_plan (SPAdes) | ecosystem: Engineered > Bioreactor > Thiocyanate-remediating >... | reverse complement strand
AAAAAAAAAAAAAAAAAAAAAAAAAAATAAAAAAAAAAAAAAAAAAAAAAACCCCCAAAAAAAAAAAAAAAAAAAAAAAAAAAAACCCATATCACTCACTCATTTTAAATCTTTTTTCATTCACACCATTTGTTAATTAGAAAATATCTTTATTTTCTTTTTAGATTTATTATTATCTTCTTATTAAAATCGGAAAAAAGAAAAAATAAAAGGGAAGGAGAAGGAAGGAAGTTGAAGAATTTATTTTATAAAAAGGAATTATGGATTTATACCAGGTCCTCGAGGTACCAAAAGATGCTCCAGCAGAAGAGATCAAGAAATCATATCGTAGACTGGCTCTATTATATCATCCTGATAAAAACCCTGATGCTGGAGAAAAGGTTTCAATTTCTTTTTTTTAAAAAAAAGTTTCAAAAAAAAAATTTAAAAAAACCAATTCCAATTTAAATATTTCAATTAATTGTTAATACATATTTTTTTAAAAAAAAATACCAAATGAATATTAAAGCTTAAACCCAACTCAATATATTATATTCATTTATAATTTTGTTTGTTTAAATTATAACAAAAAAATCTCACAAAAAAATTAAATTAAATAAAATAAAATTAAAGTTTAAAGAAGTCAACCATGCATACGAAATTCTAAGTGATGAAAAGAAAAGAAAAATATATGACCGTTATGGATTAACAGGACTTCAAATGTTTGAGAATTATGGAGAGGATGCATTAAGTCCAAATTTACTTTTTAATCCAATGATTGTTTGTTGTCTTTTTTTAGCAATCTCAATTTTGATAGCTTTAGCTATTATGTTCACTGCATTTATTGGTCAAAAAGTTGATGGAGTTATTTTTTGGAATTGGGCTTCAGTTTTTGCACCTTTATTTGTTGTGGATATCCTTATTTTGATATTAATAATTGCTCAAGCTTGTACTCCTGAACCAACAGAAGTAGATGAAGAAACAGGAGAGAAAAAACCAAAACAAAAGAAAAATTATCTTAATGATTTCTCATCAGTTATTCAATTTTTACTCTTTGTTATTTGGCATATTTTAATTGTGGTCAAGTTAGATAAAGGAGGATTGAGTTGGACATATGTTTGGATTCCTATTTTTATTTTAGAAGGAATTATCTTGATAGAATTAATTATTGAATCAGTCAAGATTGGAAAAGATGATGCACTCAACACTACTTTTAAAGCATTATCAATTGTGAAAACATTTCAATATTGGCCATTCCGTCTCTTATTATCAATCTTCATTGTAATTCGAGCAGATAGAGTCGTCCTCTGGGATTGGGCCATTGTTGGAATTCCTTTATATGTAGGCGTTTTATTCTACTTCATTCTTGACTTTGTATTCAATTCCATTCGCCTTCGTTATGCATCCCCTGAGGAAAGAGCTCAACTTCAATCCTCAAATTTCCCAAAATATGTTTTCTATGCCATCATCTTAATCCTTCTTTTTGCATTTGTAGGAATGCTTATTGTGTTTTTAAATACTGGCTTAAGAACTCTCATCATTGTCTTAGTTCCAATCTTTTTGGTTCTCTCCTTACTTCTTTGTTGTTGCTGTTGTTTATTACCTTGTATCTATTGCACAATTATGGGAGGAAATGATTCTCCAGATTATGATCCTAATGATTTAAATCTCAATTCAACTCCAACTCGAAGAGAAGCTAACCTTACTTTACCTCTTCTTGAACCTTCTCCAACTCCTGAACTTCCAGCTAAATGGACCATTGACCTTTAGATTTAAACCATTTTTTTTAAAAAAAAAATCTCAATTTTTCAATTTATTGTAAAAAAAAAACCAAAACCAAAACAACATCAATAAAAGTTGTTTTCATATTGAAACTTTCGTAAATAAATCAATTTTTCAAATATTTATTTATTTTTTGTTTTTGATTCAAAAAACTGAGAGAAGGGCAGCAGAAAAAAGGAGAGAAAGAGAAAAGCAAAAAAAAAAAAAACTTGCTCGGCTTCAGAAAAAAAAAAAAAAAATGGTTCGTCTTTCTTCTCCACCTGCTTTCCCATCTTTAAATACTCTTTTGTTTTCTTCTTTTTTTGATTCTTTCTTTTTTTTTCATATTCATATTTTGTATTTTATTATTTCAATGGTTCGTTATTTTATTTTTGATTTTATTTAATAATTTTATTATTGTTAAATAATGAAAATGAAAAATGATTTTTATGATTAACATTTTTATCGTTTTTTTTTTTTTTTTATAACAAATCTTTTAGGGACAACATACAATCCTTCTTATCCAAAAAACCAAGCTCAAATCTTCAAGATCTTTCACTGATCATGAAAGTGTTGGATTAGCTTTAGAATGTAAGTTATTTCTCTATTCAATTTTCTATTTTACTTTTTACTTTTTACCTTTTCTATTTCTTTTCTTTCATAACTTGCTTTTTTCCCTTTCTTTTAACCTCCTTCATCATTATATTTTTATTTTTAACTCTTAGCTGTTATTCAAATGTATGAGGAAAGATTAAAGGACTTGAACCCTGAAGTTAAAAATATTACTTATGATGTTCGTGATTTAAATGACTATGTTGATCGCCTTCCAGAACTTTGTGCCCTCGTGTAAGTCTTTTTTTCTTCTTATTCTTCATTATTGGATCTTTTTTTTACCTCAATTTCAATTTTAACAACTTTCTTTGATTTTCATTTTAAGCTTTCATTTATTTATTTATTTATTTATTATTTCTAAATTTTTAATTTTTTTTTTCTTTTGAATTTTTAGCTTCCACCCTCAAACACAAACATATATTCCTCATGATAAAGATTGGTTGAAAGGAAAAATCTTCCAACACCTTCAACAAGCTGCTAAACAATAAACTGATATAATAAATTGAAAAATTCAAAAAAGAATTTTATTTTTTAATTTTATTTTTTTTAATTTTTTTTTTTCAATTTTAGTTTTTTAGGAAGTTACATATAATTTTCGAAGTTGTTCTGTTGTTGTTTCTACAAAAGTGATGGGACATTTGTTTTCTTCAGAAAGATAAGTATATATACAAGGATAGCAAAATACATAACCTGTTGGAATCATTGCAGGATTTGTGATTGAATTTTTACAAATTGGACAAGTCTTTTTTTCTTTTGGGATTTCAAGTCCTTCTGATGATTTCTTTATTTTATTTTTATTTTTGATTTGAAAGAAAGAATTTTGATTGGAAAAAAAAAGAGACTAACTTTAAGTTGTTGAGGGGGTGGGGGAATAACAACTGAGGTTGTATACTTGAAGGGGAAAAATAATAATAATGTTAAATCACACTGTCAACAATAAAATAAAAAGACAAAAAAAAAAAAAAAAAAAAAAAAAAAAAAAAATACCTTTGGATATTCTGTTGTATACCACCATTCTAAAAATTTGAAAAAGAATATTGACATTGGTAAGAGGTATTTGAAGTAATCAAAGAAGTTAAATCCTCTTCTTATAAACCAACGAGTTAGAACTTTTAAAATTCCAGATCCTGCAAAGTTTTCAAGTATTCCTTCTCTTGTTTTTGTTTGTTCAGCATCAAATGTTCTCTATGATTAATTTTATTAATTTATTGACCCAAATTATTTTATTATTCATTCTTTGATATTAATTTTACTAATAGGTTAAAATGAAATCAAAGAAAGAAAAAATTCAAAAAATTAAAAATTAAAAACAAAAAACAAAAAACAAAAAAAAATTAAATGAAATGAAACCGTATCCGATAGGGTAACATGATTCATTTCTTGTCCAATAAGATGTAAAAGTGGAGAATAATAGCGAGTTATATTAAATAAATAAGCAATTTGATATGCAAGAAAAGTCATCTTATAACCTGCATTTAAATGAGGATAAATCTTCTTAAAGAATAGAGTACAAAAAAATAAAAGCTTTTGACGAAGAGTCTATTATATGCATAATAAATTAATTAGTTAGAAAAAAAAGAAAAAAAAAAAAAGAAAAACCTTATTTATTGGTTCTCTAGTTTCATTTACCTCTGGTTGTGCTTCTTCTTCCTCTTCCTCTCTTTCTTCTTCTTGTACTTGTTCAAAATCAAAAATTGATTGAGGATTAAACTCTTCAGACCATTGATCCAATTTTGATTTTAAATATGGAATCCATACAAGACATAATAATGCATTCCTTCTATCTCTACTTGAAAGTCTTTTCACTTCATCCCCAACAACTCTAACTCTTTTTAATCCATAAAAGCTTTCTGAAAAAGATGCATCGGCTGCTCCCAAATGTAAATGTTCAATCATTGTCATCAACACAAAATAAAACTCAAGAGAATGATTATGTAGAAACAAGAAAGGTCTTGGCATCCGATATGCAAATACAGATAAAACATGAGTCAATGCAGGACGAAATAATACATTTGCTTCTGCTTCCATGTATAATTCAAAGAATGAAGGACGAATCCCAAGTCTTCCCAAAGAAGACATAAACTCCATTTTTTTGCACTAGATTTGAATAACTTTGGTTAACCTCTTTTGAATCTTCCTTTCCTTTATGAATTACAATTATCCTTTTCCTTTCACTTTTAAGAAATGGCAATGCAAGTGCAAGGCAAACAAGAGCAAAGAGATGTTCTGTTAATATCACGTGATTTGTTGATTTTTGCTTTTTTTTTTTCCGCCATTTTTTTTTCTTTTTTTTTTCGATTTTGATTTTATCGATTTGGAGTTTTCGATGTTTGAGTTTTGAGTTGCTCAAAGAATCGTTGTTGTGAAAGTGAATCACTGTGAATCACAATCTAGAAAAGATAAAAGCTCAAAACAACAAAAAATACAAAACAACAAAAACAAAAAACGAAAACAAAAAGAAGAGAAATGGATGGGCTTGGCTTCACACCCCTTTCTCGAAAGAAAAAAAAAATTTTTTTTTTAATTTCAAATAAATTGAGGGACTCCGAAGATTCCGAAAAGCCTACGTCCACTTAGAATTGCCATTTTCGACAAGGAGTCTGGTTTCCAAAAGTGAACAAGTTATTGAATAACAAATATCAAAATGTGACCTTTTTGAATCGAATTGGGATTGTTTAAAATTATAAACAAAAAGTAAATAAGTGATCTCAAGGCTTGGAGAGCGAAAAGAGATAATCCGAAAGCTAAAGAACAACTATAAGTACAACGAGAAGTATAAAGTAGAATAGAATACATTGAATCTAAACTCAATTAACCAAAGAATCAATAGTTAACACATAGTTAACAACAGGGAAACAAAAAAAATGCGATGAATCAATGATTGGAATAAATTGAATGAATGAATCAATCAAAAATCTGAAAATAAAATTGTCAAATGTAAATAAATATTCCCATTTTGTTCAATTTTCTTATTGAAGGGGTCGTGGTAGTGAGTGGGTGAGCCATATGAAACCCTAATTTATATTTGAAACATTTATATTCATAAAAGAATTATCATAAGAAGTTAAGAAAACTGAATATATATAAGTTTATTTTTCATTTTATTGTTTTTCTATTGAATAGTTTTAATTTATAAATTGCAAAAAAAGGTGAAATTGAAACCTTTTTTTTGGCTTTTTTGAAAAGAAGGAGTTCTTTTTTTTTTGTTTCAAGCTTGAATAAAACAATTTCTTTTTTTTTTTTGTAAAAAAAAAAAACTAAAAATATTAATAAATTTCTTTATTTTTTAAAAAAAGGAACATAAAGAAAGAAGTTGTCAAAGAAGAAGGAAGAAGAAGTCTAAAAAAAGAAGTCAAATTAATTAAACAAGAAAAGAAAAGAAAAAAATTCAAAGTTTCCAACACCCAAAAATAAAAATTCAAAGAAGAAGCAGAAGAAGTTTGAAAAGAAGAAAGTTATCAAAGAAGAAGAAGAAAAAGAAAACTTTTCAAGAACTACTTTTGAAAAAATGAGTCGAGAAAATGCTGTTAGAAGAAAGGAATCCGTCATGCAATGGGAGGCGATTCATCGAAGAGAAAGTCAAGAAGGGAATCAAAAAAAACGAAATAGTCAAGTTGAATTTGAGGAGTGGTTCGTTTTTCAAGATGTGTTATGTGCTGAGGATGTAGAATATATGAAAAATGAATTACAAAGTTTAATCAGTCTAGGAAAATCAGTTAATAATAGAAATCAAGATGGGATTAGTTATTTACATACTGCATTGAGGGAAAGTAATCTTGATGCTATAAATATTTTAATTGATGCTGGCGCTGATATTGAAGCAAAGGATAAGGAAGCTTGGACTGTTTACCATGCTGGAAGTGCATTAGGAAATTTTGAAGCAATTAGTCTTTTAACTGAGAAAGCAAAGAAAATTTTATCACCAAAAAACCTTGCTCAATTAATCTTTTCAGCTAATATTGATGGAGAGACAGCAAGAGAGATCCTAGGTCAACAAATTTCAGATGATTTGAAACAAAATGAATGTAAAGAAGATCTTGATAAATTAAGTAAATTCTTTGAAAGATTAGAAAATGAATTCAAACCTCACCTTGGAGGTCAAGAATGTCTTCGTCCATTAGAATTATTACAAAGAGATGTCAAAAGCATTTGTGAAAAAATTCAAAGAAAGGAAACAGTTAATTTAAATTTTCAAAATAAAGAAGGAGCAACTTTACTTCATATCTTAGTTTCTCAAGGTGATACTTCAAGTATTGAAACTCTATTACAATTCAAGAAAATGGATTATCCAAACTTAACATTTGATTTAAATATTGGAGATATTGAAGGATGGACACCACTTCATTGTGCAGTTTATTGGGGTCACTCAGAAATTATTCAATTATTATGTAGAGCACTTGCTGATGTCAACAAAAATACAAATGATGGATTTAAACCAATTCATTTTGCATCTGATAAAAAGGTTAAAGAACTTTTAGAGAATGAAATTAAGAATCAATCAAAATATGAAGAAATCAAAGTTGCTCAAGTTTCTCAACTCCAATCACCAAAACAAACTCCATCTCCTCAAAAGAAAAAAAATAATTGGAGATCACTCATGCTCTCAATAAGTTTTGTTTCTTTGTTAGTTGTTGCCAATAGAACCTCAAGAATTAAGAGAAGTAATAGTCGTTCAAAAGCCATTCTCCCTCGATTAAATCAAGTTGAAGAACGACAATTTAGGACATCATTTCAACATTTAGATATTCCAGAAGAACTAACATCTGCAATTGAAAAAGAAGGAACAGGACTTCCAAAAGAAGAAAAGGAAGAAAGTCAAGCAGGAACCACCCAAGGTTTTTTTTTTTTTTTTTTTTTTTTTTTTTTTTTTTTTTTTTTTTTTTTTTTTTTTTTTTTTTTTTTTTTTGAATTTTTCTTTCGACTTTTTTATTATCAATTTTATTTGCATAATTTAATATTAATTCTGATTTTTCATAGGCCGTTCAAGAAAGAAAACTCAAAGACAAAAAACTGGAGTTGCAAAAGGACCAGCACTTCATGTTTTTTCAATTACATCATCTTCAATTTCAATTAGATGGTCAGATGAAGGCAATTCTGAGTGGTATGATGTCTACCTCAATAATGGTATTTAATTTATTTTTTGAATTTTATTTCAAAATTCAAAAATATTAATTTTCCAAAAAAAAATAAAATAGAAAAAGTGAAAGAAAAATCAAGTTCAAAATTAGCAATATTAAGAAATCTTTCACCAGGAACTGAGTATACAATTAAAGTTGTTTGTGGTTTTGGAGATGATGCTATTGATGTTATGTCATCAACTACTACAATTTTCACTGCTTCATAGAGTAGAAAAAAAAAAAAAAAAACAACTGTAAAAAGAAAAAAAAATTTTGTAACAAAGTCAATATATAGTTTTTTAAAAGGATTCTCGTATAGTATATAAAATGTAATCAAATTTGTTAAAAATAAATTTTGAAATGAAAAATTAAAGTTGTTTTCATTCATTATTATTTTCTTGTTTCTTTTATTGAAATTAATTGAGCAATATTTCTACCTGCAATTGTTGAACCTTCCATTGCAGAAGTAACACTTTCAATTGAATTAAGATAATACAAATTTTCATTTAATTGAATAGGTTGATATTCATTTGTTGGATCTAATAAAGGAAAAGTATATTCCCAATCTTGAACAATGTGTTCTTTATAACTCAAGAATAATTCAGAGAGAATATGTTGAACATCTAATTTTGATTTTTTTTTTTAAAAAAAAATATCAAAATCAAAATATGATAAAACAAACAAACAAACCATAATTCGAAAATATCTTGTAAATTGGATCTCCGCTATCAGCTCTTGCAACAATTTTAACAGAAACAAAAATAGTATTGAGATCAGCATCTTCAGTTGTATAGACTACATCAGGAATTGGATTTAGTTCTCCACCAAAAAAATCTGGATTAATTCCTTCTGCAATAACATGAGTAACAAAATATTTCACAAATTTTCTTTGAGGAATTTCAGGAATTGAAATATTAATAAATTCAATATCAGTAAACTCAATTGGAGCTGCAATTACAATAGAGTCGTAAGTTTCTCTTTGAGATAAACCATCATTACTCTTAATTTTTTGAATTGATATGAATTTTTTTTTTTTTTTTTTTTTTTGGAAATAAATAAATCAATAAATGATTCTTTGAATTTGAACTTACATATTCAATTTGATATTGATTTCCAATCCTTGTTAATGAAACTACTTTCGAATTTAAATTTACATCAGCATTTGAAGAATTAATAATGGATTGAACAAAAATTGTATTTCCTCCTTTGGTTGAGAAAACTTCAGTACTTCCAGAAGCAAGGACGACAAATGTTGAGAATGCTTTTTTTAAAAAAAAATTAATTCGTTTAATAAGAGCAACATTCAATGGGGAAAAAAAAACTATACAATTCATATTTAAACCTTGATCGAAAATATTTCTCATAAGCTTTCAAATTTATTTAATTTAGTTCACAAAAAACATATATCAAATAAATAATAACAAAAAAAAAAAAAAAAAAAAATTCTTACTGGAAGAATTAAATTATTGTAAAAATCTGGTTGGATTGAGTGTTCATCAAAGAAAGTTGTTGAAGAAACTGAATAAATTACATATTAAAAAATTGAAGTTTTTTTTTTAAAAAAAAAAGTAAAAGAAAGAAAAAAGCTTGTACTATCAGCATATTCATTAACTTGTCCATAACTCAAAAATTCTGAAATTGTTTCAAAAGGCGGTGAAACATCTCGTTCAGAGTAATTTTCTAATAATTTTTCATCAAAGATTGTAATTTCTTCAACCATTCTTGTAACAGAAAGTGGATTTCTTAGAATAACTCGAGAAATATCAACCCAATCTTCTCCAGTCCAAATTCCAGTTTGACCTAAAAGAAAAGAATAAAATTATTTCTTTTCTTTTTTTTTTCAATCAATATTAAAAATTATTTACCATTCCCAGGTTCTGAATCATCACTAATTGAAATATTAAGTCTCTTTGAAAGATCAGAAAGGTATCTTTTTTGGATTAAATTAAAAAGTTTTTTTTTTTTGAAAAAAAAAAGAGAAAAAAAAAAATGAAATCAAATACTACAAATTCAATTCTGACCAAACATCAGCTCCTTGTTCTATAGTTGCACCTCTAAACTGGAGACTTTTGATTCTTCCACCTTTTGAATGAAATTACAAGAACCCTTTCAAATGAATGATTTTTTTTAGTGAAATGATGATTACCAACATATTCTTTTTCTTCATAAATCGTGCACTTAGCTTATTATGATTATGATTATTTATTTCAATAAAAAAATCAATCAAATAAATAAATTAATTAATAAATACCAGTTGGAAGGAAATCTTTCAGATAAAAACAAGTCGTCGCACCACCAATTCCAGCACCAATCACACCAACATTTATCGAATCCTATTGAATTTAAAGAAGGAAAAAAAATTCTTAGAAATTCAAAAAAATCTTTTAGATTTTGACTAATTTATAACATTTGATGATGGTCTACTTTCACTTGAGATCTCTAAAATTCAGAAAATCAGGGAGATTCAATATCAATTTTTTCTTTTTCTTTTGCACCCTTCAAATCCATAATTTTTTTCCATCAACCATCCACAAAAGATAATTTTTTTTAAAAATGAAACAAAAAGTAATCACAAAAACTAAAATATAAAAGTGAGAACTTACAACAACTGAGAAGAACAAAAAGAAGACAACAGCACAAAGCATTGATCCCCAAAAATAAAAGCAATTAATGATCACGTGATTCATATATTTGACTTCTAACAAAAACATGGCGGATCCGCATAAAAAATAAACAACAAAAAGAATTCCAAACAGCAGCCAAACCAGTCGGATTCTTATTATTCTTATTAGCATTAGTGTTATTATTATTTAAGATAGGATATCAATCAAGAGCTTAATTGACCTTAGATTTCTTTTCTCTTTGGATCATCCAAAAAAAAGGAATTGGAAATTTAGAATTATTTTTGCCAAAATATCTGGAGTTTTGTGTGAAAGGCGCCAGGTTAAATTTCATTGATTCTTTAATTGATGTTTTGTTGATTTTAAATTGATTTATTTATTTAATGAACAAACTAAAATTTTTTTTCTTCCCTCGAATAGATAATTGATTGTTCATTAAAAAACCAATCAAAAAGAAAATGTCAAGTGAAGAGGAACATCAACAACCATTAGAAACACAACCCCCTTTAGAATCTCAATTACCTTTGGAATCAAAATCACATGAGTTAAAGGAATCAAACCAAGGGACATCTGGAGAGGAAAGAGAACAGAGTGATTTAATGATGGAATCTTTAAAAGATGGATTTGATGCAACGAATGGAAGTGAAATGAGTGATGCTTCTTTTGATAATTCACTTCAATCAACTTCAAGTGTGTTAGGGCTTGAAGTAGAAAATACAATTAATTTTAATCCAGAGTTTGATAGGGCTTGGTATGGTGAAGAACAAAAGGAACCCGTGGAAAAAAAGATAGTTAATCAAAAGACAGTTTCATTGGATGAAGGAAGTGAAGGACATGAAGGACATGATGCAGATGAAGAAGATGAAACTCATAAATTAAGAACAACTCGATTAAAATCAATTGAAGTTGATGCTGCGACTATTGTTGAATTATTAAGAAAAACTGGAGATACTCCTCAATCTAAACTTTCAGATAAACTTAGAGTTACAGCTGAAAGATTGAAAAGAAAAGTTCGAGAAGAGGTATTTTATTTATTCTAATTTTGATTTTAATTGAATTTTTTTTTCTATGAAGGCAAAGAGTGGACAATCTGCTCTTCGAAAAGCTGTAACAGGCGATAAATCAAAAAGAGTTAGAGATTTAATCCATGAGACAAGAAAAAAACCCAAAGTTATTCGATTAATTGATAAAATTGCCTTCACCGTATATTTATTTATTTATTTATTTATTGTGTATTTTATTGATATTTTCAATTTTAATTTTAATTTTTTTTAAAAAAACAAAAAGTCTGGAATTCTTGGAATTATTTTAACAGAATTTATTTTATTACGATATCCACAACAATTTTGGATGTGGTATAGCTTCGTCATTCCTTTACTCCTATTTATTCGTTATTGGATGTATAGAGCTGAAAAATACTTATATTTTCTCATTGACTTTTGTTACTTTGCAAATTTTGTATGTCTGGCTCAAATCTTCATTTTTCCGCATAATGAAACATTCTTCTATGTAAATTTTATGTTTTCTAATGGACCTTTATTATGGGCAATCGTTGCATGGAGAAATAGGTTAATTTCTTTTTTCTTTTCTTTCCTATTCTTGTCTTTCTTTTTTTTTTTTGAGCCATTCTTTTTGAATTATTTTTTTTTCTTATTAAAAAAAAATAGTCTTGTCTTCCATTCAATTGATAAAATGACATCGATATTTGTCCATGTATTTCCAGGAGCACTCATGTTTTGTTTAAGATGGTACCTTATCTCATATTTTATTTTTATTTTTATTTTTACTGATTCTTATCTTATTGGAAAAGGTACCCAGTTAACGAAGATGAAATTAATCGTATCTCTGAAGAAGTTTCATTCACCAAAGTTTTTCTATTAGCACTCTTTTGGTATCTATTTTGGCAAGTTTGTTACTTCTTAAAAACCGAATTCTTAGACAAATCTATCTTGGATTCTGATCCAGAAATTCAAACAAGTTTAAGATATTTAGCAAAAGATAAACGGAATCCTCTTCATAGACTTCTCCTCAAAATGCTTCGAGATGCAAAAGTCTTTTCTCCTGATGAACACTTTGATTCAACAGCAGTTAAGACAAAGTTTATCTTTATGTTTGCTCAACTTGTCTTCACTATCTTAACTTTCCTTCCTGTTCCTTTTCTCTTCCATAATTTTTACCTCCATGTATTATTCTTATTTTCAATGTTTTCAATTTGTGCATATAATGGTGCAGGATATTATATGGAAGTATTTAGCATTCAATACTCTGTTAAATTCAAAAAGGAATGAGAACAACAATTCTTATTTTGATTGTTATAGTCAATTTGTTTTATAAATTCAGAAAAAAAGAAGAAAAAATTATTTTTATTTATTTATTTACAAACAAAATTTGGATTTGAAGAGAAAAAACAAACAAAAAATGAGATGATTTTACAAAGTACGCATGAGCTTCAAATAAACTGAATAATCTGATGTTTGATTTATATCACCTTTTTGAAGAGTCTTTGGATTTATTCTTTTCCAAAATTCTTTGCAATAATCATCCATATTTTTAAAGAGTTGTTCATCGTCACTTTTTGGATAAGGATAAAAAAATTCTTTATATCCTTGAAGAAGAAATGAAAGGAGCATAACCATTTCATTAACTTGCCAAAGATAAATGGCTGGTTCTTTGGGAGATTTGGTAAGTGTTTCAGGTTTAAAGTGATTTAAAATTGAATTTTCTTTTCCATCCGTTAATTTTCTTTTTTTAGTTGCTGGTTCATTCTTTGACTTTCCTTTAACAGGTTTCTTCTCTTTAACTTGCTCTTCTTCTTCTTCGTCCAATGAGTAAGGTTTTAACAAAAAGTAGAAATTTACAATTTTTGAACCAGTCAAATTTTCTCTCTTCAATCGAATATGAGTTTCTTCATTTGCGATTTTGTGTTTTTTTGAATAGTCTGAGAGATCATAATCTTGAGTTAACACCTCCTCTAAAAGGGAAAGTTTCATAGTTTTTGAGATCATATTCTACAATATAATATATTTAGTTTATTGTTCACAACAACAACAAAAAAAAAAAAATACCTCAAAGAAAATTTTCTTTTGGAATGGATTAAGATTTTTGACAATTGATGAAAGTTCTTCAATTAATGGGAAAAAAATAAGTCCAGAATTGTGTAAAATAACAAGCTAATTAAAAGAGATTAAATTTTGTTTTTTTTCCAAAAAATACTT
>Ga0209960_1003524_pt1 | contig 13323 bp, 11 predicted proteins | sample ThiBiot_500_plan_2_FD_183947 | JGI IMG/M metagenome (GOLD analysis project Ga0209960, IMG submission 183947) | Wastewater bioreactor microbial communities from Cape Town, South Africa - Thiocy_expt_500_plan (SPAdes) | ecosystem: Engineered > Bioreactor > Thiocyanate-remediating >... | reverse complement strand
AAAAAAAAAGAAGAAGAGAAAAAAGCTCGACGAACGAGCGATAATGGCGGCGGCAATGGTGTAAAGAAGAAAGAAAGAAAAAAAAAGAAAAAGCAAAATAGTTCGCGTAGCACACTCTACTACTGACAACGTCGACTACTACTACCATCACTGCGATACATACATATACATATTACTACAATACATATGCTGCGTTGGCGTCGTTCGACGAGTAACATCAGGAATACACCATCACGGAGGAAAAATTGGATGTGCTGAGCATAACACACAAATGTTACGCAGTATTTATCCTTCGACATCAAGCATTAACTGAGCACGAGAAAGTCGAGTACGTGAAAGGCACAAAAAAAAACGAGTCGTCAATAAATACACACGCGCTGATTTTAAACTACTATTATATTTGACCCCAATAACAAAAACTCAAAATCACCGCCTCACCACAATTCGCTCCTCGGATGGGTAAGAATTTTTCATGTCTATTTGCTTTTTAGTTCAATTGCATATCTTCGTTTTTCCTTTCCTTTCGTTCTTCGACCATTGAATCTAAATTTGGTTTGAAAAATTTTTTATCATTAAAAAGAAACTGCGTCATTCTATCTAATCATTATCATCAGGTGTTCACATGCACATTATTTGATCAGTGATGTTGATGAGCAAAATGTCCTTGCGATCACACTCGCATTTAACTAAGTAGATGTCCTTGTCATTAGTCGAGCTTGAGTCCGGACTTTAACTTGGCTCGACTCGATTAAATATGAAATAGTTAATGAATGCGAGCGAGCGCCCGCGCGCGACACATGCACACACATCGAGAAGTGCACGGTGCTTTGTTTGTCCAAACGATTAACGATGTTGCGCAAGGCCACTGTGCACAATTCGCTCGAATTTCAATCGTCATCATCATCATCATCATCATCATCATCGAACGATTATTTCGAATGAAAAAAAAGAGAGAAGAGAAAAAGGAGGCAAAAAAGATGTTCATCATGTACACGTTCGTATTACGTCTTTGCGTTGTTGAGAAAAAGAACGCATACAGATTCGTGTATGAGTGCAAAGCACAGAAATAGTAACGATGTTGCGTCTTTCCTCTGTTCCTCACGCCCCTCTTCATCATCGACTTGTGTTGAATATGAGGATATATATGGAGGAGAAGAAGTTGTAGTTGTTGTAGTAATAGTAATGGTGGTAGTATGATGGTAGCGGCGAGTGCACAGAACAAGAAGAAAAAAGGTCAAAAAAAAGAGAAACTGCACGCCGAAAGCGGCCACGTCCAAACACACAACATGCATGTGAACTCTCATGTCGCCGCCACCACTACTTCTACTATACCATCATCACCAACATCGTTAGATTTACAACAAAAGTGTTCTCTTTTTCTTTTTTTTTATTTCTTTTTTTTTTCGTGAAGATTTGTATTCATTCATGTATGTGCACAGCTGTTGACTTTAGTCGTTTACGCAACTTTCGACTTACTCCGCATACACATATTATACGTTTGCATTCTGTACCTCATCTATCTTGTATTTTAAAATGAGTATGAACAAACGCGCGTCACATAAAAAACGATTTATTATGATCGCTAGTGTACAAAAGAGAATTTGATGTGCGTGCGCATGTTTATTGTTCAATTAAATAGTTTGGTCATTTTTAAGATGGAATTAAGTAAAAGAATGCTCGTGCAGAAATTTGCAGAAGAAGAAAATATATAAATCTGAAGTTATCAAATATCAAAGCTCTCGCATATGTGTACGTTTGTATAAATATAAATATTATAGATATTGATTTTGAAAACTGATCATCGTGAAGTAATAGAATAAGAAGAGAAAAGAAAAGAAAAGAAAAGAAGGATAATTCAATCGTTTTTCGTATTCAGTTAAAATGAAATAAATAAATATTTGTTATGTTTTAGGTCCAGGCGTTCTGGATGTTCCGTCACCTGACGTCGGTCTCGATGTTAAATTTGGCTTCAATGATTTATGTCCTGTCTGTGGTGATAAAGTCAGTGGATTTCATTATGGTCTCTTGACATGTGAATCATGCAAAGGTAAATCAACGAATATTTTTTTTCGAACTATTTCTAAATGTGTTTTTCATCGATTAGGATTTTTCAAAAGAACAGTACAAAATAAAAAGAATTATCAATGTATCGATAAACAACAATGTCAAATCGATAAAACTCAACGTAAACGTTGTGCATTTTGTCGATTTAAAAAATGCCTTCAAGTCGGCATGAAACTAGAAGCTGTTCGAGAAAATCGTGTCCGTGGTGGCCGAAACAAATTCGGTCCACTCTATCGTCGTAGTCGAGCTCTACGTCAACAAATCATGCGACAACATTTTGTCAGCATGGTCAAAGCTCAACAAAACATCATGCCAAACGGTAATGGAATGGATAATGGTCAATCACCATTAGATATCACTGGTGTAACCAATGGCAATGGCATGCAAGTCAAATCCGAGCCCGAACAACCCAATCTTCATCCATTTCAACATATGTATTCGAATTTACAAAGTTCAGCCAATGTGACACATCCATCGCATGTACATCATCAAAATCATCATCCACATCACCCATCATCAACGCATCATCCTCATCCATATCAATCAACACATCAACAACAAAAATCATCATCGTCAACATCACCATCATTCAATGTCTATCCCGATTTTTTCAATACAAATCCCAATGTTACAAATAATTCTCGTATGCCACCATTTCAATTGAATCCATTCACTCCATATTATAAAAATCCTTCGACAACATACGGACATTCACCACCATCATTACTTCTACCACCGTCATCGTCGTTACCAGCTGGCGTTTCATCGACAAATACATCAACTAGTAACAGTAATCCTACATCAGGTTCATCTAATTCGAGTTCATCACCTGTAGGACAAATCTCATCGAAACTACTCGATTATCAAATATCATCACCGCGAACAACGCTCAACAATACGAATAATTCATCATCAAATACGCCGTCAATTCTAAGTACATTGACTATGCAACAACAATCGATTGTTCCCATGAATACAGATAATAACACAGGACCATCATCGACCTATTTTTATAATCATCAATATTTAGCACCGAGTTATGACATGAACGAAACGAGTAATATACCAGAGATTCTAACGAAACTAATCGAATCCGATCAAGCTTATCGAGTATGATGATTAAGCTTTGTTTTCTTTGTGCAAAAATGATTGTTTTGTTTTAAAATCTAGTGTACGGAAGTTCGTTATATTGAAGATATTCAACAGATTCATGTGGATTTAACACGTGAAGATGGAGATATCTTAGTTGTATGTTCATTATTAGATAAATTATGTTTTCTTATGGTCGATTGGGCTCGACAATCATTGTATTTTAAAGATATTCAAGTAAATTCAAACAAAAATCTTCAATACAAAAAATGTCAAATTGCTTTTTTTTTCTCCTTAAAATTAGATTGATAATCAGATAAAATTATTAAAAGCTGCATGGATAGAAATCTTAATTATTGATCTCATTTGGAAACAATGTCAACAACCCAAAGAGACATGTGTAAATTGTATTGTTAGTGTAAGTATACTGCAATGAATTGTCTTTCCTTTTGAATTTCATCTTTTGTTTTCACAGGCAAATGGTCAATTATTAAATATCAATCTAATTCAAAATCCAGCAGTTAAAAAACTAGCAGAAAGATATTTACAATGTGTCAATGATTTTCGACAACTACAGTGGCAAGTATGTATCGATTACATTTCGTTTTTTTTTGGTCAAAAAGAGATTCATTTTGTGTTTTTCTTCTAGTATCCTGAATATCTTGCACTTAAATACTTAGTTCTTTTCGATCCAGGTTTGTTTTGAAATCTAACTTGTCTTGTTATTTAAATTTGATTTATTTAGATGTTCAAGGTGTAACTGAATCGAGTTTGATTGAAGAAGTTCAAGAGAAAATAACGACTGCTCTGAGTGAATACACGACCGATCATAATAATACAACGGCCAATTCCAATTCGGCCAATCCATCTCCAAATCAACAGCAAGTACCAAATAATGAGCAAGAAAAATTTGCTTGTATCCTTTTGAAATTACCCGATGTACGTTTAATTGGAAATGATTTGAAGAAACTCTTACAATCAGTCGATCGAAAACACGATGGTAAACTTCTTGATGGTTGTTTACTCGGAGAAATGCTTAACGGTTTACAAACAAATAATTGATAAAAGAAAAAAAAAACACACACACACAAACAAAATTCTTCTCTTTTCGAATTACTCAGGTCCGACATTAATTCTCTATATTGATCTCGTTTCGTCTGCATAATTATTTTGCAAATGAATCGAGAGATTTTGTACAGTTCTTTTTATTTGTTGTTTTAAACAAGCACATTTGTTCTTTCTTCAGTCACCTTTCAATAACAGTGTTTTGAGAGATAGAAACCGAGAGAAAAAAAACAAACAAATCATCTTCGAACAAAAATGATTTGTTCTCTTTTGTTTCTGTTGTTCGAAAACAAAATACAGTGACATGTTCTATCTTTTAACATCCATTTTTTTTCACAAATCTATCTAATCGATCAGAGGAAAAAAATTTTGTGCCATGTCTTTTTACTTTGCTCTTCGTTTCTTCTTCTTCTTCATCTCTTTTTTAATCCTAATTTTTCTTTAACATTATTCTTCGAAAAAAAAAGCCCACACACACAACTTCTAATAGTTATTTGCTTTTTCTTTTTATTTCATTCTCTTGACTTGACGACTCTATAAAACAGGCAGATGTTTGGCGAATTCACGATATTTGTTGTGTTCATTCTTTGTTTCGTTTTCGTTTTTTTTTGTAGTTTCTTTTTTGATAAAAGAACTAAGGAGTTACAATATTTAATATATATATACACATATATACATATAAATCCTTGGCTAAAAAACAAAAACCTTAATTCTAATGCAAAGTATTCAGCTAGAAACTATGCAGTTAAGAAAAAACTAAAATGTACGTGTAATGTTGTTGTTTTTTTTCTAAATATTAAATGTGTGTGTCTATATCTAGGTCTCTCTCAGGGAAGTACAAGTAAAATCTTTTTTTTCTTCGTTTTGTTTTTAATACGATCTCGTACCAAACAGAGCCTCGCCTTTTTTTCACTTTCTTGAAAATTCTTCTTCTCTTCTTTTGTTTGTTTGTTTTTTTTTGATTGTGAACACCACGTGTATTGTCACTTGTGTGTGTATACAAATATTTTTTTGTGTGCGCGTTTGTTTTTTTTTTGAAATTAAGAAGAATATTACAAAAAATTAAAAGGAAAGATGAATAGTTAATAGGTTATGTTCAGTTTCAACGTATTTATCGACTGACAAATCGTTTCATTCTAAAAACAAAAAAAGGAAATTTGATTAATTTTAATGAAAGAGAGAATCTAATTGATTGATTAGCTCTCTGAAGACTCAAAGGCACTCTTGAGAGTTATTTGTAGGACGTGTTTTTATAGAATTTAACAATTATTAGACATGAAAATGACTGAATCGTTGAGAGGATTTACTATTCTACGAACCTGCAAACAGTACTGAAGAAAATCTTCTTTATATATAACTCCACGACTATGTCGATCCCAATTCTAAAAATAAGAAAATCCTACTAAATTCCATTTTATCACTATAATTCAAAATTACATGAAATAATTCTTCGGTTCGTTCTTCGATCGTATTATTCACTGAAGTGAAATTTAATTTTGACGCTGGAATAATCAATTGAAAAATTGATGTTACCATCTGCACTAATTCCTATCGAACAAAACAAAACAATGCTTTTCTGATATTTTCTCATTCGAAACTCGTACTGTCCGTGTTAGAATGCCATCTTTATTTAAATCATACAAATCAAATATCCAACTGAGTTGATCTTCTATTGATCCATATGTTAATATCGATAATGTGACAATCAAATCTTCGAAATGAATGACACCTGTATTCGCTCGATCGATATTTTGGAAAAGAAGCGATGCATAACGAAAGCATTCTTAAAATGAAAAATGATTTTCTTTAATACAAAAACAAGCGCATATAGAACAATCAATGACATTACCGCCACTGGGAAATAATGTGGCATAGACTGTAGAAAAATGAGTTTTGCTCACTTCACCCAATGGACAATCCTATTAGAGTGAAATTAATCAAATGAATATAGAAAACGAAACGAATCTCGAACTTGTTTAAATGTTCTGTAGAGATGTCGAATTTCTTCTTTGGAAAATTTGGTTTTTCTCATCAATTCACTGATTGTACATGTCGGCCGATTGATTGCTTTTACTGATGCTGTATTTCCTAAAAATAAACATCGATTAAATATTCACGTTATAATTTAAATAAAAACAAAAAGAAAAAGAAGATAAATTAATCTTGTTGTTATTGTGACTGGCTTTTTGCTCGCGAAAATTTACTTGAACGTTTTCTGAGGCTTAAATTCAATCGTCGTGCTTTGTTAAATGTTTGAATTGATGATTCGAATGCTTGCCACATAATAATATCGTTGATTTATTGTTATTTCTATTTTATATATTGATGAAAAACGAGCCAAGTGACATTATTTTTTTTGGTGAATAAGAATGTGTGTGTTTGTGATCAATGAGAATACAGACACATAAGCACAAAAATATAAAAAATTGGAGAAGGAAGAAAGAAATCTCAGGAGAAATCGAACGTATACGAGTGACAATGATTTTCGAAAGTCTTGGCTCTAAGAATAATCAAAGTGATCTCGACATGATTGGCCTTACCATGGTCAAATTTGAAACTTGTTCCACGTCTGGTACTTTCACCTGCTGATCGTATGGCATTCATTCGTTGGAAAGAAAAATTAATCAACTAGAAAAATAAAATATCTATTGGTTTTTCGGCAAACACTTCATCATTCATGGATATAAACATTAAGGAAAAAACTAGAGAAAACAATGTCACTGACAATTTTTTTTTCTCTTCTTTTCTCCTAGTTTTCAATAGATCTTTATCGTTCTTTTATATTATTCGCATTTAAAGAATTTTCCTTCTTTTCTTCTTCTTCTTCTTCTTTTTCTTTTTCTCTCTCAGCTTTATTTATTAATCATGGAGCATGTATATTGTGAGTACGCTTTGCTCATGTCATTTCCGTTGTATGAATTATCAAGCAGTTCTCTTTTTCGCTTTATATGATTGAGTAATCATCTAATTATCATTCGCTTTTTTTTCGAATTTCAAAATACACGAAGAAAACTAAAATGAACGATCAAATTCTTGGATTGATTTAAATAGAGAATAATAGTAAATAGCAAGCCTGTGACAATGTCTCAGATGGCATTTTGATTGCCAAACGATGCGATAACTAGATCCAATTAAACCAAGAGAAGAAAAAAGTGCGAGTTAAAATAGATTGTCGTTGTCAAACATGTGTTTGCATTGATTTCTACTATAAAATATGTACAGTCAGATTTTCAATCAAGATCATCGTTTACTGGCATATACAATTAGTTTTTATTTGAATAGCATTTGAAATGATTCAATTGAACTTAATCCAGAGTTTTTGTGATTTAGACAAATTAAAAAATTTTCTTTTTTCTTTCTCGATCATTTTCTAAATCATTGAAAAATCAATCAATCGAAATAATGGTAAATTTACTTTATTCAATCGAGACAGTGGTGCATTCAGTCAAATAACAATTATCTACTCGATTCAATCATTAATTTCTATAGAAAATTATAGTCTTTACCTTGATCAACGTTTATGAACGTCGTTTTGCAAATAAAAATGATTTTATTTGAGAACAATATACGAAATCAATCATGATTTGCAGTTTTATTGTTCTTGAATATGCAATTGGATTTTAACATTAATGTTTTTCCTCGATTTAATTAAAACTGACAAGAATATGTCGGAGGAAATCTCTTGTGATTGAATAAATGCTTTTTCTTTGTGTGTGCATTTGTTGTCTTCTGTAATTGTATTCAAAGCATCAAATTCAATTGATCTTTTGAAAGGATTTCTTTCGTTTTGCTTTATTTATTCTTGTTGAAACGACGAAACTCTCCGATAGATCAAGTATACTTATTATTATTATTATTTCATTTATTTTGAGTGGATGCACAGTTATACGTATATCTTGAAAATGTCATGGTTAATACACAGTTGGAAGAAAACATGTTGTTTTATCTTGTTAGTCTAGCAGACACAATTGAAAAGAAAGATAATACTGCTTGTTTTGATGTTTTATGTGCATATTGAGACATATACAAGATCACAAAAAAAACAGAGAAAGATAATATCTAATCTACTATGATCGACCGTAATCGTCTTGCATTGAAAAATAAAACATTGGTGTGTTGGTTGATTGTCCAGCAGCTGTTCCACTAATGCCAAATAAACTCGTTTGTGGATCCAATGGGTTGTGTCTCTACAAATGAGATGAGAGAATAACAAAGGTTATGGATAATAAAACTTAAAAGGATATTATTATTATCAAATCTGTCATTTTGATATTCATCCATCGAAAAAAAAACGAGACGACGACGAGACGGGTACAAGAAGAAATCGATAGAAAATGAGAATAAGATGTCTTTTCTCGTTAATTGACTTATGGAAATGCTATCATATTCGAATAGATTGCAAGAAAAATGACAGGAAAGACATGCGTAACAAATCACTTTTCTAATGAAAAACACGTATACATCGTTTAGTAGATAATATATTGGGGAGAAGAGAGAGAGAGAGGAAGTGAAACCAACAATGGAAATAACATCTGTTTGACATTGAGAATGAAAGAACATTGAAAGTTTATCAATAAGATAGCTACTGACGATAGTTTTTGACGAGATAAAATACACAAAAGAATTGTTGCGAGAAACTGTTTATCGACTTTGTTTTAACGGTTCGATAAGAGTCATTAGTAATCAAGCACAATTAGATTCTAGATAAACATTTCAATTTTTTGTCCATTGCCAGAATTATCTTACTGACAGACAAATAAAAGACTAGTCGTTTCTTTTCTTTTTCAAATTATTCATGTGATTAACTTGTCGAGCAACAAGAAGCATATACACGTATACGTATATATATAATCATTAAGACAAATTTTTGACAATACACAGAATTGCAATATGGATAGTACAGATGGATAAAATGACACGTAAAATATGATCAACAGAGAATAAAAGAGATAAATGATGGTGTGGATCATAGTGATATGACACATACGATCTGCATCTGGTTACCAAATAGATACAGATAAATATACATTGAGATGTGTAAATATGAATGTAATCATATAAATGTGCTCGTACTATTTTGAAAGTTTAGGATGACTTGTCTTTCTTTCATTCTCTTATTGAATATCAAACAAATGTGTGCGTGGTATATAACAATACTTGGCCATGGAACAACATAGAAAGATCGTGAATATAAGCAAGAATAAAAATAGAACGACATATTCGTGTTTGTTTTGAAAATATCTGTCCCTTTTTTGTGTTTATTGATTTTTTTTTGCTCTCATTCATGAAAACTAAGTACCATGCATACATGTAACAAAAATGAACTGAATTGAAACAAAATGAACAGAAAATTAAAGATAAGACTAGAGAAAATACAATGTATATTTTACTGATTCATCATATATCATCACGAATGGCGTTCGTGTCAAACAGGCGTGAACTCACCTGTCTTCCGGCCGTTGTGCCACCTCTAGATGATGATTGAACAACTGCTGATGACACAGCTGAGCCTGTTGTTGAGCCAGGTCCACCAGCACCACCACTACCAACACGTTTGTAGAATTGCCACAATTGTTGTATTAATTCCGTGACGACGAGATCACTTGAATTGTATGCAAGAAGTCGAAGTATAAGAACGCCATCGTGTTGTAAATAACGATGAATAAATTCCTTTGCTGGCATTCGTCGTAAATGCGTATCACTTTGCATTAATTCGAGACGTTTTTTTATGTACGAATAACGTACACGACCAAATGAACGAACAAACCACGCCAACAAATCGTACGTATTGCATACAGTTAAAAATGCTAACCAAAACCAAATGAATAGAAATGCTTTTTCATTGAATAGATTTATCGGCAAGACACACTAAATTCATCGAAAATAGAGATTGTTGTTAGTAGTCAAATGGGATCTTACTTGTACGGTATGAACATGAACATTTTGAATATTTCTTACAGCAAATTCACACATCGTAACGCGTGGAAAATAGAATGATTCAGTAAGTTCTTCTCCATTGAGTATTTTACGTATGAGATCGACGCCATATGAAGCAAAATTATGTCCCAAAAAGATATTTAACAAAAATAATTGTCCGAGAGAATTGACGATAAATAGTAGTTTTGTGACGAAAAACAAAATTAACAAATACGAACCCATACGACGTCCAGGTACACAAAGAATAAATGCGAGAAAACGACGTATAAAATCAAAACGTTTACGTTTTCGTCGACGCATATAAACATATTGATCGATCGATCGTGTCAAATAAGTCATGATTTTATTACGATCTTCGTAACGATCAGCGGTCTGATAGTTCAATGCTGCATCAACAAGATTAACAATATTAATACCTGATTTAGCGGACAGGGAACGCCACAACATTCGTGGCATATAAAATAGAACAGCTTGAAAGAGAAGAATAAATGGAGTCCACTGATAATACTAAAAATCAATCAAATTCAATGATTATAAATTGGATTCTAGTTGATTCTATTTTTTGTATTTACCTTAACAACTCGAGTTTTTTTCTTATTTTCTTCTAAAGGTAATGTTTCAGCAGCAGCAACATAGTATGTATTTGATACCCAACATATGTTATTTGAATAAACTTCATAGGAACGTGTAAAATGCCCGGGTACCCAACAGGCAATATGATCGGAAGAGAATTGTTTATTTGAAACAATAATCGAGAAAATGACTAAAATAATGACGGTATATTTATAATTGAGACGGTCGACTGTACATGTATCACTACGATGTGGTCCGAGAACCGAAAATGGTAAACGTGATACAGTAGCAAATAAATCCATGATAATTGTCTTCGATGATTAGCCTAATTAGGTAATGACAACGTTGGGATGCCATGCGTAGACGACATGAACATAACATTGACATCGACGTAATACACAAAAAAGAGAGAGAGAGAAAGAAAATGATTTTGAACGAGAACAATTATTCTAATGACTTCAAGGAATAATAATCGTAATAATTGATAACCATTTTATATATGTCGAGATTATTAGCTATGTAAAGACAAACATCTAGATAAACAACAAAAAAAAACATAAAAAAATAAATAAAAAAAAAACGAAGAAGGAAAAGGAAAACTCAATTGACATATCTATCGGTTTATCATTCGAGCGAATGATTATCTTGGACAATCTATCGTTATGCTAAGGAAAAGAAAAGATAGTTACGGGCACGAATCGTCGTTTCTTCCTCTTTTTTTTTCTTCTACATCCCTATCTTCTCGTTTTCTCTTCATTATCTCTCATTTGTATACAACAAAAATCTCCCGTTGTCGTTTTCTAAATCCTTTTCTAATATTCTCCCGACCTATATACTCAAAAAGACCAAAGAAAATGAAAGAAAGAAAACGACAACGATAATGAAATGATGAGAGACTAAGCATGACACGGTGATTATACGACATTCATTTCCTGTACTAGTCATAGTTGTAGTGGACACGATCGGACAACGACAAGTATCCTCCCTTGTTCTGCCTTTCTCTCTCACGCTCATTACTGTACTATATTGATCACTAGACTTCCGAAACGAGAATGAAGGGAAACTGATGATGGAATAATTGATTACAGCTGTATATTAAGAGGGGGAAAAGAAAAGGCTCTAGTTTCTGTCTCATCAAACAAATAATGCTCGATTGATACTACTAAATGAGAACAAAAAAAAACGAGAGAGACGAGCATGGGATTTTGCAATACCATTCTCTTTCTGTCTTGTCTACATTCTGACGTAGACAACATGTTGTTTGATGAGATACACAATAAAAGAGCTCTCCAAATAATGCCACTTAATACTTCTCCTTTTCTTTTCCCTCTATCTTTCTTCATTTTGCTTTTCTCATTCTCTTTTGTTGCTCTTCTGGAAAAGTCATTTGTCATCATCATAATTGTTGAGGCCACCGAAAAAAAAACGATTCATTTTTAACAAAAGATCGTGATCATTTTAACTTCATTTATATTCTACCTGAGAGACAAAAAACTAACACTTATGTTGTTATCATCTTGTCTCAATATATTAGCGATCAACTATATTATTTTATTTCTTACTTCACCCTTTCTCTCTCTCTCTCTATTTTTCATTACGGATCCCTCGTGGCCAAGCGCTTAGTTCCGGTCTCTCGAGTTGATTATCAAAATATTATCCTGGACGCACAGCACTACTATTTCTATTGCCATCTCGTTGACATCGTTTTTGCCGCTGTCGACAAAGACGGAAAGAGGATTTTTTTGCCGCGAGCTAAAGAATCGAAATGAATTTGAACTATCCAAACCACATAGCCAAGCAGAATTTCTGTATGATGGTGCGCGTTGATTGCGGTTTTTCTTTTCTATACGACAACAATGGCGAACGGAAAGAAACGATTAAAAGCGATGGAAATAGCGAGAAAGAAAGATAGCGAAAAAATCAATGAAGACTTGTGCAACGAGAGAAAGAGAGAACTGCCTGAGTGATTAAGATCAAGGCCGCTGAAGAATAGAAGGTCTAATGATTTAACATGAGGATACATTCTACAATTTCATTAGTCGTTTCATATAAGTTAAATACACATTCGAAGTGAAAAGAAAATATACATACCATTTAAAGTTTTGTCATTATCATTGAGAATTGTCTGTTGATTTCATCATATGATTGGTATAAGTTTTTTTTTGGCTCACGGCTGTATAGTTATCTGACGATTATCTAGAATGACAACAATAACAACAAATGACTAACTATAATAATGAAATAGATAAGAAGAAGAAGAAAAAATGAACATCTATATTACACTGACAGGTTATTTAATGCAAAGACAAACATCACCAGATAAAATATGTCGATGAACTGCAGACGAATGGCATCTCAAATGCAAAGTGATTGTCTTCACATGCAGTGCGCAACGAGTGGAAGAGTTTTTTTTTTAACTAATAAGACTATTCATACAACGAGAAAGCCTATAACAACTCGATGAATCTTCCAAATGATGTAACACATATCAATTTCTATAAAACTTTCTTTTTCTTTCCTAGATCATCATCATCTTGTTCTTTTCATGTTTATAATTATGAAGTGTTACATTAACTACAAGAAATAATCGACAAA
>Ga0209960_1003523_pt1 | contig 13324 bp, 10 predicted proteins | sample ThiBiot_500_plan_2_FD_183947 | JGI IMG/M metagenome (GOLD analysis project Ga0209960, IMG submission 183947) | Wastewater bioreactor microbial communities from Cape Town, South Africa - Thiocy_expt_500_plan (SPAdes) | ecosystem: Engineered > Bioreactor > Thiocyanate-remediating >... | reverse complement strand
TGAATACAATTTTACACTTATAACAACTTACTCCTTCTTGCGTGGGCTCACTTCAAAAAGCGGGTTTCGGGTGGGGGAAGAAAATCAAATTTTTTTTTTTCAGACAAAGTCTTTATTCCCGGGTCTACTGACTGATGGAAAAAAAAAACAAGACGTCAGTGAAATTTTTAAAAGAGAACAAATCATAAATAATTTAATTGAATTTTCAGAAATCAATTAATTGTTGCTTAAAATCCAGAAAATTATCAGTGAGAAGAACGACAATCGAGAATAAATGAGCAGCAAAAATATCTACAATATAAAAGAAAAAATGAGTTTGAAATCAAATGGGGAATAGAAAAAAAAAAAAATTCAATTCATTACCTGCTATTCCCAATTGCAATCGTAATTTGAATTTTATCTCATCTGGATTATTTTCAAATGATTTTAATAACTCAATAATTTGAATATATAACATTTCCATTCTTTTAAGAGATTTTTCAGTTCCTAATCTTTTCATTGTAAATCTTTTTTCTTGAGCAGCTTCAATTGCTGTGATTCCAGATTTATCTTTTGCATTTACATCTACTTCTCTTCCGCTTGCCAATATAAATTCTACAATTTGAAGATTTCCTTCATAACAAGCAACCCAAAATGCTGTTCGACAAAACAAATCCTCTGCTTGATTAATATTAATTCTTTCATCATTTAAGAATAATTTCACTATTTCAATTTTTCCTCTTTCACAAACAGTAAAAAATGGTGTTTTACCAAATCTCTCTTCTTTATTAACATCAATCCTTTCATCATTTAATAATAACTTTACAATTTCAACATGTCCTTTATAACAAGCAACAAAAAAAGGTGTCCAACAATTCCAATTTTGACTTGATTTATTGACTTGCCTTTCATCCAATTTTCCATCTGTTAATAAGAATTTTACAATTTCAATTTGTCCATAAAGACAAGCAACATAAAGAGGTGTTTGAGTAAAATTATGTTCATTGATGTTAATTTGTGGGTCACTATTAAGTAATTGTTTGAGTTTTTCAATGTTCCCATTTTTACAAGCATCAAGGAGTTGACTTCCCAATCCTTCCATTTATTGAATGATTTATTTAATGACTTAATGACTTTTGATTCTTTTAATGCTTCATGTATTAAAAGAATCAATAACGATTTCAACTTTAGATCTTCCCTGCAATCAATCAATTTATATATTCCAGGAATCAAGGTAAGGAAGTATTGGCTTGATTTTTTGAATTTTTGATTTTTTGATTTTTTCACAATGTTGAATTATAAAGAATCCTATCTATTTATTTATTATTCTTCATTTATTGAATGGTCTTTGGTTTCTTGTTTGAGATTGAAGAAAAAAAAATGAAAAAAAAGAAAAAAAATAATGCTCAATACAAGGGTCGAACTTGTGACCTTGGCGTTATTAGCACCACGCTCTAACCAACTGAGCTAATCGAGCATTTTTTTTTGGTTGTTTTTACTTTCAAGATTTCATTTTTCAAAGAAACTGAAACCCCAAAAGCCAAAGAAAAAAAAAATCAAACCCACGAGATCAAGAAATTCAATCAGTCCAAGATTTTTGGATTTTTGGATTTTGGGATGTTGATCAAATGAAAAAGTAAATCAATAATGAAAAATGAAAAATGAAAAAAGTAAATAAATAAGAAAATAAATCAAAGTTCTAGCTTTTCTTTTTATCTGTTTGAAAAAAGAAAGAAAAGAAAAAATTTGAAAGGATTTGAAAGAACATTGGTCAACCAACTCACGAATCCCCCAACTATGACAACAATCAAAGCTGCATAAAAAAAAAAAAATAAATAAAAAACCAACCAAAACCAAAAACCAAAAATCAAAAAAAGGGCAAAGATGAAAAACCCAACCAATCACAACCAATAAAATTTAATTATAAGATCGATTTATTACCTGAAATAGAAGTTAATTAAAATTATTTATGCCATTTTTTTTTTTTTTTATGCAAAAACCAAAAAAGCATAATCATTTTTTTATTTTTTTATTTTTTATGCGTAGTTTGTTGTAAATCAGATCAACTTTGATAAAAGATTAAGTTGAAGAAAGATTAGGATTAAGAGAAGAGAGGAGGATCAACAGAAAGAGGAGAAGGAGAGGAGTTTAGAATATAGTAGATTTTTAGTAAATTGAAGATTTTAAGGAAAGGAAAGGGAAGAGAAAAAAAGGACAGATTTTTTTGTTATTATTATTTAAATATTGAAGGTAAAGATTTATTTCTTATTTATTGATTGATTTGATTTTATTGTATTGTATTTTGTTAAATTATTGATGTATTTGATTAGATTTATATTTATGATTTTGGATTTTGAAAGGAGATTGAAGAAAGTTTGAAGAAAATCAAGAAAACAAAGTTTATCAAAAAAATAAAAACAACAAAAGAAAAGAAAGAAGGAGATGTGCAAAATATCACAACATCAAGAAGAAATCTATAATAAAATATCAAAAAATAAAACTCAAAATCAATCAAATTTGATTAAGATTCTTATTAAACAGATCAAAACATCCAAATTACAAACATAAACAGAAAATATCAAAAAATCAAATTGCATAAATGAATAAAAGTTGCATAAATAATTATAATACAATACAATAATATGTTCAATATAAAATAGGAAAGATGAGAAGACTTTGGATCTCATTATTAGGATTCGTGCTTCTCTTCATTTCTGTCTCACAAACTCAATCTCCAACTCAATGTGGACCTCAAGTTTGTTATAATGGTTGTGGTTCTAACCCTCAAATTGACTTTGTATTTCTTGTTGATGGTTCTACATCAATGGACCCACAAATTAATGCCACAAAGCTAGGTAATTTCCTTTTTTCTTCTTTGTCTTGATTTAAAGATGAAAAGGAATCTAAAATAAATTTTTAACTAGGATTAATCAAAATGGCAAATGATCTTTCCCATCAAAATTTTAATATGACATTTTCACTTGTAGTTTTTGGTAGTGATCCTGAATATGGAATCAGAGGATTAATTGAGCTTCATGATAATGCTGATGTAGAATTTCTCTAGATTTAATTTCCATCTTTCTCTTCTCTTTTTTTTTCTGAAAACAAATTCTTTTTTTTTTCTCGAATTAGACAAATGTTACAAGCATGGTTCAAAGTATTAATAATATTATTATTAACGGAGCTTGGGAACCAGGATTGGAAACTATTCGTTGTGCAATGAATACAGCAAATGAAAACAATTTAAATATTGCATTTAGGCCAGGGGCTCGAAAAATTTTTATTCTTGTGACAGGTACTTTTTATATTTTGTAAAAAAATGAATAAAAAATAATAATAAAATAATAAAATAATTAGATGAAGATTCTGATCCACCTTATTATGTCCAAAATCGTGTACTTAATGATCGAACTTGGCAATCACAATGTGATAGTGCTTATTTTGATTCAAAATATCAACCTGAACTTAATGAAGTAGCAAAGGAAGTTGTCCAACAAAATGTCACATTGTATTTAGCTGTACCTAGTGATGACAGATTTCCAGATACTTGCCTTACATTTCGTCAGTATGGTGATTCAAATATTCAATCTCAAAATCCAGATTTTTCAAATTTTAATGCAACTGCCACACTCATTAATCTACAGGCAGCAGGCTTACAAAATTCTCTTCAAGTATTTGATTTTTTTTTTTTTTTTTTTTTTTCCTTTTTCTTTTTTTTTCCTTTTTCAATTTTTTTTTTTTTTTTTTTTTTTTTTTTTTCCTTTTACTTTGTCTTTCCTCTCTCAATATTTTTTGAAAATAAATTAAGAAGAAAAATAATAATAAATTAGGGTCAGTTATTAAAAAATGGTTTAATTGCACGTGTCTTTGATGGTGCACAACTTGATACTTTTGATTTAATCTTTAAAGAAATCACTGGTGAAATTATTGAATGCAAACAATGTTTTTCTTATCAATGTAGTGTTTATGGAACTTGTCTCCCTCCAATTAATATTTGTGGATGTGATGGAGTTCCTTATAGTGGTACAGTAGAAGATCCAAATGGTAACTGTTGTCATAAAGATACTCTTGATTGTGGTGGATTTTGTCCTGGTTCTCAAACAACTTCTTATCTTCGTGATCCTTGTGGTGTTTGTACTCTCAATGGCGTTCTCTCTGCAAGTTGTAAACTTGATTGTAATAATAATTATTATCTTGTGGCAAAGCCTCCAACAGTTTATCAAACCCCTTGTCCTGGTGCTGCCAATTATCTTGTTCAAAATGCTGACCTTCAAGCAAGATATGAAGATCCATCTGATCTCACAATGAAGAACGCACTTGATGTTTGTCAACAATTTTCTGAAACTGGACAATTTGAAGGACGTTTTATTTGTACTTTTGATACCGCATATTATTCCTCAACAAATGGTGTTCCACAAGCAGATGCTGAAACTCATTGGCTTGGTCCTAATGGTCTCCTATCATCCTTACCTCCTGATCAAAAACCTAAAGCAAGATGTTTACCTGGATCAAGAAGAAAACTCCCTCCTTTGGAAGTTGATGATTGTGGACAATGTATAATTAATGATGAGGCCCATCCATTTTGTGTTAGAGATTGTTTAAATATCCTAAGAACATCACCTTCAACAGTTCATTTCGTTGATAATTGTGAAAATTGTGTTGCACCTGGTACAAATCCTGATGCTGCCAAGGATTTTTGTGGAGTCTGTGAAGGAAACAATCAAACCTTAAATGCCTGTGGTACTTGTGGAAATGTAGGAAAAGATGGATGCGGTCAAAGTCTTTGTTTAAATCTTCCTTGTGGAACTGATTGTGATGGAGTCCCAAGAAATCCTTTATTAAAAAAAGTGGATGAATGTAATCAATGTGTTGATATAACTCAAGGTAGAGATCCTAATTGTGTTCAAAATTGTGCTGGTCTTTGGTATTTAAATGGAACTGAAGACTCATCCCATAAAATTGATAAATGTGGATATTGTATTTCTTCTGCTCTTGAACACTCTGCAAGTTGTACAGATTGTCGTCAATTCCCTTGTGAAAATGGAGGAGTCTGTTATTTGAATTCAACTTCAAATAAATATCTTTGTGATTGTCCTTCAAGCTTCCATGGTTCAAGATGTCAAAATGGTATTTTATTTTATTTTATTTTATTTTACGTTTTATTTATTTGATTTTGAACGTTTAAATTTTTTTTTTTAATTTAAATTTAAGAAGAAAAAGAATTTAAATAAATAAATAAATAAATAGTTTCTTATTGTATGGGAATGTTTAAAGACAATGCATTTTTCTCTCTTGCTGTTGAAGGAACTTATTCATTTGGAGTTTGTTTAGATGGTTTTTCGGGAGCTCCAACTTTATATTGTGATTCTAACAATCACTGGAGTTCAACCACAACAGGAAGTTTATGTACTGGTGAGTTTTTCTTTTTTTTCCTTTTTCTCGTTTTCTTTTCTTTTTTTCTTTTATTATTCTCTTTATTCAATTTATTATTTTTCCATTGAAAAGCAATCAATCCTGTTGATCCAATTACTGTTCCCACTTGTCGTTGTAATAAGTATTGTGGACTTTTAGGAATTTCAAATTGTAATTCTTGTTATCAAAATGGTGGTTTAGTCCTCCCATCCAACCCTAATTCTTGTTATTGTCAATCAACTCAAAACTTTTTAAAATCTTCTGGTCAACAAATTACTGAAACATGTCAAAGTCCTCTTCCTTCTTGTGTAGGATGTTATGATTGTCATCCAAATTGTTTATCTTGTTTTGGACCAAATTCTGATCAATGTTTATTTTGTCCTTCAGATCGTCAATTTGTTGCAACCCTGAATCCAGATGGTTTTCTTTCTTTTCTTTTTCCTCTCTTATTTTATTTTTCTTTTATTTTTATCTGTTTCTTTTTCCTTTGATTAATTTTTTTTGAAAAAAAAAAAAAAAAAAATAGGCAGTCTAAATACCGGACAATGTGTCAAAAAATGTCCAGATGGACAAATTAATATAATTAATTCTAATATTTGTGCATCTCCAGATTGTTCAGGTTTTGGAGGATGTGGATCAAATGGAGATTGTAAATTCAAACTTCCAACATTAGCTTCAGTACCTTCTTCAATTACTTTCTCTCAATGTCAATGTAATCAAGGTTATACTGGTACAAACTGTGAAATTTCACTTGATTGTTCTGAATTTAATAATTGTAATAATAATGGAATTTGTACGGACTTCTTTGGTTACAAATTTTGTGATTGTCATTCAGGATTTGGAGGAACTAATTGTTCTGAAATTATTAATGCTTATTCCCCAAAAGTAGATACCAATTTTGGAGGAATGCCCATCACCACTCAAGCTTCTTTAAATCAAGCAACTTGTCATTTTGGAAGTATTTCTGTCTCTCCAATCTCTCAAAACTCTCAAAGTATCGTTTGTGAAGCTCCTCCTTCATTTTTAGGAAATGTTAGAGTTGATTTCTCCGTTTCTGATAATCAAAATACTCTCACTTTCCCAAATGATCCTTTCTATTATGTTGATACAAAACCTTTTACTATTTTCAATGAACAACAACTTGAAAGACTTTTTTGGGATAGAAATGATAAGATGTCCTTTTCTTGGGATCCTCTTGTCGAAGGATTTGATGATATTGTCTATGTCTCTCTCTATCAATGGTCATGGAATCCTTTTACAACAGGAAGATTGAATGACCCTACTCGAAGTTTAGTTCTCTCTAATATTGCTATTGGTCCAAATAATGGTCAAATTCAACTTGATATTTCACCTTATACAAATCTTACATTCACTTGGGAAAATGCTTTATATCAAGTTGGAATTCATTCTGGAACTAGAACTTTATACTATAATGTTGTTATTCTTGATCCAAACTTTGATTTTGATAGCAAATGTAATTCATTCACTCAAAATGCTCCTCGTCTTAACGTTTGTAATACAAATCAAGATGCTTCCACTTTTGTTTGCCCAACTAGCTACCCTAGTCAAAACCCACTTTTTGTTCCTGATTCCAATTGTAATAACCAAACCTGCTTCTTACATGGACAACCCCAATGTTTAACTTCAATTAAAACTTATTCAAATGATGCAGGAGATTCAATCTCTTTTACATGTTGTTATCCATCAGGTTCTGCACCTGTCAAGATCTTTGGAAGTTATGGTCCATTAACAGGAATGGTTCAACAAACTATTAAACAATTCATTGGAGATATGTTACCAAAATTCTTTTGTTGTCAACGATCATCAGCTTTAGCTTGTACTAATTTCCGTCGTAAGAGGGAGACACCTCCAGCTACTAATATTTGTAACTTGAAGAGATCACTTGAACCAGATTCATCTCTTCCATTTGCTCATGCCCTTTGTTATGGAGATCCACATTTCTTGACTTTTGATAATAAATATTGGAGTTTTAATGCTCAAGGAGAATTTACTCTCCTCAAAACCTCAGCAACCACAATTCAAGGAAGATTTGAGAAATTTGAATCTACAACTGCTACAAGCTTAACTGCACTTATCATTTCTGAAGCTGGTTCTTATGTCTCTTTTTATACTTCAACAGATTCCCCAATTGTAATTTATCTTGGAGAAAACAAGTTACCCTTGAAGATTGATGTTGGTTCTTATTATACAACAGCAAATGGTATCACCATTTTTAATATCCAAGATGACCAATTCAATATTATCCTTCCTTCTGGAATCTCCATTATTCTTCTTGCTGATTATGGTGTTCTTGGATTTGTTACTATTTTCCCATCAGAGCTCAAAGGAATTGATACTTATGGTTTACTAGGAAACTGGAATGATAATATGAATGATGAATTCAAATTCTTGGATGGAACTACTTATCCAATTGATTCAAATGAGAGCCTCATCTATTCAAACTTTGGATTATCTTATGCACTCACTCAAGCTGAAAGTCTCTTTAAATATCCAAATGGAAAAAATTTTGATGACTACAATGACCTTGATTTTATTCCATCATTTACAACAGAATTCGCTAACTCCGGGCTTGAATTACAAGCTGAATTAGCTTGTGAAGGAACTGGTCTCAATAAGGACGCTTGTTTATTTGATGTTGCCCAAATGAATAGCATTTTAGCTACTCATTTATCCCTTCGTATAGGAGCAATTCATCAAAACTTACTGAATGACTTTAACCTTCCACCTTCAATTCAAGTTCAAGCAACTCAAGTTGATGTTCACTTTGGAGAAGCAGTTGTTATTCCATTTAATGTTCAAGATAAAGAAAATGACAATTATTTAATTTCAGCAGATACTCTTCTTCAAGGTCGTCTTGATACTCAAAATAATCAATACTCCTTTGACGTTACTACTCAAATGTATCAAGATAACCTAGTTCCTTCATTAACATTAATAGCAACAGATTCAAAAGGATTCTCTTCATCTGTTGAAATCACTTTCAAAATTGTCCCCAATGATTGTAATTCAATGAATCAATTATTAATGGAGATGCTCTATCAATTACAAACTTCATGTACACCTGGTAAATGTAGTGATCAATGCAAGCAGGTTCTTGCTAATTATATGACATTACCATGTTATGAAAATTTACAAAAGCTTGCTGGAGAAAATGAAAAATATTTAACAGAAACTCAAGCTTCTTGTTGTGATAATACCATCATTCCTTGTAAAGGATTAAGTGGAGGTGCAATTGCAGGTATCGTAATAGGCATCTTAGTTTTCGTCTGTTTAATTCTTGGACTTGTATACTACTTTTATTACCGAAAATTACCTCAAGAAAAAAGATTCAAAACTCCTTCATTCACTTCACTTGCCTCAAATGCAAGTGATAACAAAGGAAAGAAAACTTCTTATGAAATGGGTGCTTAAATGAATTTTTTTTTTTTTTCTTGTAGTTGTTTTTATTATTATGTGTTTTTTTAAAAAATAAAACTTTTGAAATGACATTCTTTTCTTTTCTTTTTATCTATTTTCTTTTGATTTTCAAGAAAATGTAAGAATAAAAAAAAAAAAAAGTTATCAAAGGTTATTTAATTCATTTTCTTTCACTTTTTAGCCTAGATGGTGTTGATAATTGTTCATAAATTGAATCAGGAACCTAAATTTTAGATATTTGAAGAAGAAGTGATTAATACTTAAACTTTTTTTTTTGAAAATCAAAGTGATTTGGGAAAGAAAAAAAATACTTTCGAAAAAAGATAAGAGTTGTCAATTAATATTGTAACTACAGAAATTGCATTCGCTGTTTCTCCTTCACTCATATCCAATATACTTTGAGATGGACTCAATGAAGTTGAAGAAGAAGTACGTAATTTAACTAAACTTTTTGAACCTTAATAATTTTTTGTTTTGTTATTAAAAGATAATAAGATTTAAGAAAGAAAAATAATAAAAAAAAAAAGAAAAAAAAAGAAAAAAAAAGAAGGAAAAAGGAAAAAAGAATAAACCTTTTCGATAACTTTCATTAAGATCTTTTTGAGAATATAATACAGTTGGAGCAAAAACAGTTGCTAAATTACTTGAAGTCATAAAGTTTCCTCCATTATCATCATTTCTATAAAAATAAATGTAAAAATTTCAAAGAAAACAGGGATAATAAATAAATTAAATACTGTGCGTGATCAGATAAACGTCTTAGAAAAGTTGTAAGAACTTCAAGGAGATCTCGATTGCATTTTGGGACGAGCACACAAATTAAATGAAGGATTTCAATTTGTACTTGAGGTGAAAACTCTATTTTTATTTTTTTTTATTTTTTTTTTTTTTTTTTGTTAAAGAAAATAATAAAAATAGGATAAAAATAAATAAATAATACTTTGCGAAATAAGAAAGAGATCATAAAGTTTAAAAGTTAATAAAGGATCAGGAAGTAATTTTAAAAATCTTTTAAGTAATGCTGCCACATCAAGTGGTGTACAACCTATTTTTTATTTTATTTATTTTTATTTTTATTTTGGTTTTGTTTAAAAAAGATTGGATTTGGAAGATTTATAAAATGAAATTAATGAAGTTTGATCATACTATTTAAATCAATTGGACCAGAAGTTTTAGTGAATTGTTCTTGTAATTGTTGAATTCTAGTTTCTAATCCTGCTTTTCTAAATATACCTTGGACATGAATTCCTAAATTTCAAATGTTAATTTAATTTAATTTAAAAAAAAAAATAAAAATAAAAAATAACCTTTTTCTTGAATATGTTTAATTCCTTCTTCTATAACTCGAGGAATTTTTATTTTGGCATGACTTGACCCAAAACTTGAATCAACTCCCGTTTTTTCTACTGCAACATATAATGGCTTTCCAAAACATGCATAATCAACTTTTTTTTTAATTTAAATTAGATATTTTTGATTCATATGTGAAAAAAATACATAAAAAAATATATTAAAAAATTACCTTTTTTTCTTGTTTTCATCATTTTTAAAATCTTTCTTATTAAATCTGTTGGTTTACTTGTTTGAATTAAAGAGGTCAACTCTGATACTGTATAATGTTGTTTGAGTAAAACTGATAAACGAACTACTGCAAGTTGTTGCGCTAATAACAATTCTAAAGCTGAAAGTTCTGAAAGAAATTTAATATTCTTTTTTGATTCTCTATCATTTGCTCTATCAAGATCTAAAGAAGATGGACTCGATCCTTCTTTCAAGCTTCTTGGAGGTCGAGGAAGTTCAGAAGGAGAAGAGGGATCTTCTTCAGTTTCTTCAAGAACTACTTTCTCTTCTTCATGAGTTCCTTTTGTTTCTTCAAATTCAAAATCACTATCCCTATTTTTTATAAATTTATTTGTTAATTATCTATAAAATTTTTCTGAAAAATGAGAGCGAAAAGAATGGAAAAAAGGATGATGGAAAGATACTCTTGAACTTCTTCATCTTTAGGTATTTCTTCTGTATTTTTATTTGATTATTTATGAAACTTTTATTTCAGAAAAAAAAAAAAAAATTTACCTTCATAAAATTGAGAGAGATGAGTTGTCCAAGAATTACGAACTTTTTCTTTTAATCGAACAGTTAATTGATTGATATGATCTTTATCTCGTTTTCTAACTTGAACATTTTCTTGATTGTGTTGATCTTCAATATGAATTTTGGGAATTGTTTGATCCTTTTTGTTAAGAAATTGTTTCACAGGTTCATATGCTGTAATATCAAAGTCTTCAATTGGAAGTTGAAATTGATACAAAACAAGGTCAAAAATATCATCAGGTGTTTCTCTATCTAATCTTAAAGCTGCATTTAAAGTATATCCAATTAACTTCTTAAATGCATGAGCAATATCCATTGCATCATTTAAAAATTCCTTATCATCAACCTCAGTTTGAAGTTTTTCATTTTGAATATCTTTTTTCAATAATCTTTCTTTTTCGTGACTTGCTTTTTGAGCAACAAATACAAATGATGTGTCAATTGAAGAACAAAGTTCATCTGAGAACTGTGTTAAACGTGTTTGTTCCTCTATATTTTTTTTTTGAAAAAAAAAAAATGAAATAATGAAATTATAAGCGAAGAATAATAAAAGAAGATTTCATTTTCTTTTGAAAAAAACCTTGAGTTAACGGTAAATTATATTTTTGCGAACATTCATATAAAATATCCATTGCATCAAAGATTTCTTCTGCACATTTTGCGACCAATGCCGCCCTTTAATAAGATAAATATTGACGTCAGATAGGTTAAAAATGTTGAAAGAAATAAAAGAAAAAAAACTTTTTCTGGCACAATGAAAAATTCTTCTGATCGAAACAAGCAACCATTTGAGAGATTGCATGCGCAGTCTCCTCTTCAAATGTCCATAAAATGGCTAGAGCTGTTGTTGTTTGAACTTTCACTCGAGCTTGAAGAATTTCAAGAAATTCGAGTCCTTTTTATTTTTATTTTTTATTGTTGATTTATAAAAGATCTTGTCGTTGTTTTTGTAAAATTCTAACCTTTTTCTGGAGTATAACTCTCACGAGGTTTAAATTGAAGTCCCCAAATCTTCAAAAGAATTGAAAAAAAAAAATTTTTTTTTTAAAAAGAAAAAAGAAAAGGAAAAGGAAACATACTCTTTCTAATTTATAGCATTCCAGATGCCATTTTTTATTTTGGTCTTCAACAAATTGATCAAGAATTGCCATTTTACAAGCAAAACAAGGTGATGCAAAGTGAATTGAATAATGAACTGAACAATATGGTAATCCTTCATTCTCAAAATATGTTTGTGTCTCTTTTTCTGAACGATGTAATACCTAAAAATTGTTTGTTTGTTTTTTTTTTAGAAAAAATATATCAAACTCAAAGAATAACAATTTCTTACAGTTTCACACATAGTGCAAGTAAAATGTTCTGGATGCCATCTTTTATCATTAATTGCAATACTTTGTCCTTTTATTGGTTCATTACACTTTGCACAAATTAAATTTCTTCTTAGAAAATAATCTTTCTCACAATATGGTTTTGAATCAATTGGAAAAAATTTTGAAGCAACAATCTCTCCACAATCCTATAATTAATTTTTTAAAAAAATTAACATCAATTAAGAAATTTTTCAAGATCTCAAGCTCTCAAGCTCTTTATGATTGATCTTGATGTATTTTTTCAATCTCAAAAAAATCAAAAAGATCTAAGAGAAAGAGGAGATCTAGGATTAGGATGATTAATTATGTATTTTCCTTCATTCTTTCAATTATGAGCTCATTTCCTCTTCTATTTAAATCTCATCTTCATTTCTTGATCCTTCATTTTTCTTCAATCTCCTTTTCTTCTCTCAATCCATTCAAAAGCATCAACAATCTCCAGATTCCTTTCTATTCTCTCAACCCATCTCATACTCATCCATCATCTGATTCCTCCTTCTCTTCCTTCTCCATCTCTCAATCAATTAACATTTGTTAACATTCAAACATTTATTATTTGTTTGTTTATTTTTTGTGTATTTTGTTTTTGTTTTTGTTTTTTGTTGATTGATTCATTTGGTGTTCGATGTTCGAAAAAAAATCATTATGCATAGAAATATAATTAAAGATTGAATGAATAAAGAGAGAGATACCTGACAAGTGAAGCAGTTCAAGTGCCAATAACCATCAAATGCTTGGAGGAACTTGCCGGACATCGGCTCTCCACAGCCCAAACAATTCGGTCGATCCGCCATGTTTTTTTTTTTACTTATTCACTTTTTATTGGTTGGTTATTTTTTCTTTTCCTTCTGATTCGTTACTTTTCTCATTTTTTTTTTTCTTTCTTGGTTTGATTAACCCATTCCCCTTTTTTGGGACCACTTGGTCCCGTTGACCGCCTTCAAAGCGAGTTTTTATTTCAATCTTCCAAAGATGATCCTTTTTTATCAATAAGCTTTTTCATTAAAAAACAAATAAAAAATTTTTATTTT
>Ga0209960_1003522_pt1 | contig 13324 bp, 20 predicted proteins | sample ThiBiot_500_plan_2_FD_183947 | JGI IMG/M metagenome (GOLD analysis project Ga0209960, IMG submission 183947) | Wastewater bioreactor microbial communities from Cape Town, South Africa - Thiocy_expt_500_plan (SPAdes) | ecosystem: Engineered > Bioreactor > Thiocyanate-remediating >... | reverse complement strand
AAAAAAAAAAAAAAAAAATTAACTTTAATATAAAGTTATTTTTATTTTGGGTCCAGAAATTTACGGTCATAAAAAATAATAAAATTTATTAATATAGCTTCTTGACATTAAGAAAGATGAAATTGGAGAACATTTAGCGAATGCTCTTTCAATTCCACAAAAAGATCAAACTGAGATCCTTGAGAGCGTTCAACGTTCCCAAACTTCAAAAGTTTTTTTTTTTTTTCAAAAAAAAATCTTTCCTAACAAAAAAAAAAAAAATTCTAGTCATTATTTTTCGAAATGAGTGCTAATCTTTATTTCCTTAACAATCACCCTTTTTATAATTTTACATCATTCCTTAATACTGACATGTTTGAATCTTGGAAAGTTAATGAATCAAAAGAAATTCATGCTTTACTAAAGAAAATTGATGAATCAGCTTATCAGGTTTTCGAAATGAGCGAAAAATCGAAAAGTATTATTACTGGTACCTCAAAAATTCGGATTAAAGTTGTTAAAGCAAGAGGATTAACAGGTTTTTCTTTTTTCTTTTTTCTTTTATTTCTCTCCTATCTGATTTTTTTTTGTAAAATAAAAAAAAATGTAGGAAAAGATAAAACTGGAAAAAGTGATCCTTATTGTACAATTGAATATGGAAAAGAATCTTTTGAAACCAAAGTGATCAATCAAAATCTTGATCCTGTTTGGGATGAGCAAATCACTTTGTAATTTATTGATCAATTGTTCAACCTTTTTTTAATTTTATTTTTTCTTCTTTCTTTTCTTTTCTTTTTTTTTAGGACAATAAAAGACCCCAAAGGAAAAATTACAATTAATGTTTGGGATAAAGATGAAAAATCTGACCCAGTTACTTTGAAAAAGTTTTTTAAGGATGAAACAGATGATTTCCTTGGAACAGTAATTTCTTTCTTTTCTTTCTTTTCGTTTTTTTCATTCTTAATTTTCTTTCTTTCTGAAAAGTTATCATTTGATGTTGAAGAAATAATTAATCGTGGCTATGGACCTTTAGAAAATTGGTTTCCTTTACAAAAAAGATCAAAGAGATCCAATATCTCTGGTAATTTTCTTCCTTTTTTTTTTTTAAAAAAAAAAAACGAGTTAATGCGTTAACCAATTTTTTCCCCTTCTTCTTTCTTTTATCTACAGGCGATATTTATTTGATTATTATGCATATTCCTTCAGAATCTGCTCTCGAAATGATGGCAGCAGATAGAATGACTCTATCCTTTCCTCATCATGACTATTTTGCCTACTTAATGAAAGGTTCTTTTTTCTTTTCTTTTTTCCCCCAAAACCTAATCCATTTATTTTTTTTTAAAAAATATAGCTCTCTTATATTTTGATTATAAGGATATTAAAAGTGGTGTACTTTCTGATTCATCAATAGCAATCCTTCAAGAATATGCTTGTAGATATAGAATTGGAGATTTTTTTCAATCAGTTGTGTCAGATTTTCTTCCTTTCTTTCTTTCTCGTTTTTTGTTTTTTTTTTTTTTTTTTTTTTTCTTTTTTTTCCAAAAAAAAAAAAGATATTTTGCACTTTTGGCTGAGTTGCACATATCAAGTGGGACAGATTTAAAATTATTGAACCAATCTCTAAAAAAAGTTGCTGGATTATTTGAACAAAAAGCTCCTTGCACAAGAGAAGAGGTTTTTTTTTTTTAAAAAAAAAAAAATAATAAGTAAATAAATAAATAAATAAATGGTTAATAAAGAGAAGAATTTTTGAAAATGCTTCATTTGAACTCGATCAATATCTCCGTTATCAATTGTTTCAATATCAAGTTTGTTTTCCTTTTGGAAAACCTCGAGGTTCAGTTCAATATGTTTTAAAAATGTTACAATTGATTTATGGTGAACCCAACTTTCAAAGAAAGTAATTTCTATTTTCTATTTTCTATTTTCTATTTTCTATTTTCTTATTCTTTTTTTTTTTCTTTTCTTTTTTCTTTTTTCTATTTTCTTTTTTCTTTTCTTTTTTTCTTTTTTTTTTCAATAAATAAATAAATAAATAAATAAAGGAGAAAAATGGATTTCGAATTAAAAGGAGAGTAAGTTTTTTCTGATTTCTTGTGAAAAATAATAATATAGCAATATAATATAACAATATAATCAATGAATTAAATTAGAGATATTTCAAGGCTCACTGATCCTTTTATTGATACTATTCTTTCAGGTTTAAAGGTGAGATTTTCTGGATTTTTTTCCTTCTTATTATTAACAAATTATCAATTAAGGAAACGTCAGTTAATAATTATGCTCGTTATTCAGAGTTATGTTCTGGGGACACTTCAGTTCAAAGATTACTCAAACTAATTGAATCTGTTACTCGTTCTCTTGATGATGACCTTGATAACTTTGAAGATGATTTTAAAAAGTATACTTTTTTTCCTTCTATTAGAGGAAAAGAAGAAAAACATAATCACCTATAATTTACTCATAAAATTTAGAGAGGCTTCATTGAGTATTTCATATTTTAATGGAAAAGAATATTTCAAATTTTTAATGCTCGAACTTGATAATGAATTGTTGGTTGTCAAAACCCAAAAAGCTATCGGGTAAAGATTTTTTTTTTTTTCTCAAACAAATTAATTTCTTTTATTAACTTTCATTTCACCTTTTTTTAGAGATTTTTATGATTGGTTTAACCTCTATATCAAACTTTATGATACATTCGAAGAGTATTTCGAGCTACTTTCTCCGTAAGAGTTTCTCTCTTCCTTTTTTTTATTTTTTAAAGATAATCAAAAATTTGGAAATTTTATTATTATTAGAGAAGGAGAAAAAGAAGAAAAAGATTGGGAATTGTTAAAGGAGTCTTTTAATCTTTCAGAAAAATTTAAGCCAGTTTTTCGTCAATGGATTGAGGTGACTGATGAACAATTCTCAAAATGGGTTGAATCTGCAATCCAAACAGATAAAGTTCTTTTTTTTTTTTTTTTTTTTTTTTTTGGCCAAAGAAATTAGTAAACAACAAAAAATATTAAAGGCCACACGATCACTCAAAAAAATTACTTTGGAACCTGCTGCTACAATAACATTACGAACAGAATTAGCTCGAATAATTTGTAAGAATGTACAAAAGTATTGCTCAATGCTCTATACTCAATGTTCACGCGATATTCAAGGAGAAATCAAAAATGAAACAACATTTTCATTTTTCAAACAAAAATTTTCCAGAAAAACTGTTGAATTTTCAGATCAAGTAACCCTTTTTTCTTCTCTTTTCTCTTTTTGAATCTTTTTTTTTTTTAATTATCATTAAAATTAAATCTGAACAGCAAACAATTGCGTTAAATAATATTTATGCTTGTCGGAATTACCTCCATGAAGTCTTTGATGTTATTGGTGTTGACGAAGTTCTTTCCCTGCTTCAAAAAAAAAAGGAACAAGAAAAAGAAGAAGAAGAGATTCAATCAAAAAAAATTGAAAAAAGGCTTTCAGTAAAAAGCATGGAAGTTTCTTCTAACTCTAGAATGGGACATTCTTTTAGAGAAGATCAACTAGAAACAAGGCGAAGAGGATCTTCATTGAAAGAAATAAGTCGAAGCTCACTCAAAGAGACGAGATCATCTCTCGATGGTCGATCTCTTGAGGATCAACAATCAAATAATCAAAGGAAATCTTTGGATGATCGAGTACCAAACAATCAAAAAAAATCTCTCGAGGAACAAAGAAGAAAATCTTTAGACGAAATAGAATCTCATGAAGGTCCAAACTTACTTGGTCAAAGTTTTGGACTCTTTAGGAGTTCCAAAAAGGAATCAACTGAAATCCAAGGTTTAACAGGAACTTTATATATTAATATCATTTGCGCCGAAAATTTGAAGGCATGCGATGTAAATGGAAAATCTGATCCTTATGTTCTATTAAAATCCAATAAGAAGATTCTTGCAAGAACAAGAATTATTAATAGTAAGTTTTATTCTTGATTCTTTACTATTAAATTTAATTAATTTATTAATTTATTTATTTATTTCGTTCAGAAACTTTGAATCCAAAATGGGAAGAAAAATTTGGAGTAACGATAAGTAATGGATCTATCTTAAAGATCAAGGTTTATGATTATGATAGGTTTTCATTAGATGACCTTTGTGGAGAAACTCAATTTAATTTAAATAATTTGAGAGATGGATATGTACATGATATTTGGCTTGATTTAACCCCTCAGGTATTTAACTCTCTTCTGCTTTTTTTTTTTTTTTTTTTTTTGCATTCTTAAATCAAATAAATAAATAAATAAATAAATAAAGGGCAAAATTCACTTGACTTTTAGATTTGATCAGAATAATATTAATGATATCGACTTTCATTTCAGATTTACTTTTCAATTTATTAAGAGACAATTAGCTGATACAATGAAATTATTTGTTGACCAGGTTAATATTTTTTTTTCAAAAAAAAATGAAAGTAAAAAAAAAAAACGTTATTTTTTAATAGATGGTTCCAGACCTGAAGGAAATTATTAATAAAATGATAGATAATGCAAAGGGTAAAACATTCTTGAAATCAAATACGGATGTAACAAGTCAAGAGGTTTTTTTCTTTTTCTTTTTCTTTTTTCTTTTTTTTGGACAAAACAAAATGAATTAAAAAAAATAAAAATAAAATCAGGCTCAACAAGCTCTTGCACCTTTACTGACCTACTTAGATACTCACCTCTCTTCTATCAGCGAAAAGCTTTTTACAGAACTTTGTACTCAACTTATTTCAAGGACTTGGAGATCTATACTAAAATGTTATAAGGTTCCACATTTGATGAATTTCATTTCCATTCTTTTTTTAAAAAAAGTAAAACAATAGTTAGCAATGATTCCAACAATCGATGAAGATATTCAATATACTACAGGTATTTTTAGTTCAAAGAAAAACCTTCTTATGACCCCTCGGCAACTTTCATTGATTGAACAATCTCTTACAGTAATTCCCTTTTCAATTGCTTTTTTTTTTTTTTTTTTTTTTTTTTTTTGGAATAATTGCTAATTAACTAAAAAAAAAAATTCAGTGTTTAAGTGAATTTTTAGAAGCTGGTGGAGAAGGTCTTGAAAAAGCTGTAACTTTTGATTTTCAAAATTCATTTTCAATTTTTCCCAATGATAAATATAATTTTCTAGGTTGTACAAAATCGTCGGTTTTTACAAATGACAACAATCATTTCCTTCTTTAAAAAAAGTGTTGATGAACTTATCAAAAGATATGAAAAGATTCCAGATGAAATTAAATTAATGAGAGAGGAATCAAAATCAACTGGTTTGAAGACAAGTCTTTTAAAAGATATTAAATTCGCTAATGAAGAAATGGAAGTTATCCTTCAAATATTACAATTAAGAGAAGAAAGAGAAGCAAAAAAATTTGTTGATGAGAAACAAAAGGAAATAGAACAAGAAAGAAGACGGACAAACAATGAAATGCTCCAAACCTAGAAATTTGTGCTATTTATTAATTTTTTTAAATTTTAAAAAAACCTATATCATATCAATATCAATTTTAATCTATTTAAAAAAAATGATTGTGAACCCTTTTTTTCCTTTTCTTTTTTTCAAAGTAAAGAATAACCCATAATTTTGAATAGGATTTCAGCACAGAAAGACTTCAATGAATCAAACATCAAAACATTGTAATATGACTGAGTTGGATTTCACTTAAGAATCTTAAAGGAAATGTTATAAAATTGATGAAAGGAAAGGAAAAGAGAGGGAAAAATGTGTGGTCATCATGAAATTGATTAAAATTATTTAATTTACAAGATTCTTCCCCCAAGTCGAATTGTAATTCCAATTCCAACCATAATTTACTTTTCAACACATATACACACCCAAAACAAGCAATATGAAGTAGAATGAATGAAAAGAACATCAAGAATGAAATAGAAGAATTAGAATTTCAATTCAAGTTTCAAATTTTAATTTTTTTAAAAAAAATTCTGAAAGAAGGGAGTTACTTTTAGAACATTTCTGAATCATTGATCAATCCTTTTGAACCCCAAATATTATAAATTCTATCATTTTATTCAATATAATTAATAAATATAATTATTATTTAGGAAAGAAAGTTGAAGAAAAGAAAACACTTGATATACAGTTTTGTTGATATTAAAAGGTATTTTTTCTTTTCTTTTAATAATTAATTTTTTTTTTTTTTAAACTTTTAAATTTTTATAGTTAAGTTAAGTTGAAGAGAATGGATGCCTGGGGACAAGGCTCAAGGCTCAATTATAAAGAGCAATCAACTGATGAGAGATATAGTTTACCTGAGAATTTTCTTGAAGTTGAAGTTCTGAACCCTACAACACACGGAGAGGGAAGGAATAGATATACAACTTATGATATTAAAGTCACGGTAATTGTTCTCTTCATTTCTTTGAATTTTGATTTATTTCATTTCTTAATATTATAACTTTGATATTTTCAAAATTTTGGAATCAAAAATAAGTTTGAATCTTTACATAAATTGGAGATGTGTTTGGAATCCAAATTATCAGCAAATTAATTAATCAACTAATTAATTTTAACATATTTGGAATTTATTTTTGCATCTCGTCCTTTAATTCTTTATGTTTATTGGCAATCATATACTTTTATTATTGTGATCCTCAAATTATAACTTTATTCTAATTGATTTATTTTCAAATTAAAAAAAAATTAGACAAATATTCCATCATTTCATAAACAAGAATCTTTAGTAAAACGGGTAAATTTTTTAAAATTTTTCCTTCACATTTTCTTCAAATAAGATAAACTTTGGTTTTTTTACATGAAAACTTTAAAAGCGTTATCGTGAGTTTGAATATTTTCGAGATGTATTAGAACGAGAAAATGCAAGAGTAAATGTTCCTTATCTTCCTGGAAAAAATTTTTGGAATAATTTTGATGAGAATGCAATTGAGGAAAGAAGACAAGGATTAGAACGTTTTCTCAATGTGTCTCATTTTCTTTCTTAATTTAATTTCTTTCTATTATTTTTATTTTTTTATTTTTTTCTTAATTTTGTTTTCCAATGATTCATTTTTTTTTTTTTTTTTTTTTTGAAATTAGGGTTGCAGGTCATCCTTTAATTCAAACTGGTTCAAAAATTCTTTACGAATTTCTTCAAAATCCAGACTGGAGTATGAAATAACCACTTCTTTTTCTTTTTCATTTTTTTACAATTTACTTCTGTACTTCAAAATAAAAGCTCTTTTTTTGAAAAAAGGAAAAGAAAATTTGTTATTTATTTATTTTTAAAATTTGAATTATTTATTTTTTTAAAAAAACATCAACACAATAAAATATAATAAAAAAATATAAAAAGTTTCAGAAATTAATTACTTTCCAGCTTCACGAATTTCACCTTCTGACAAAAGTTCATTTCCTGTTTTTTCAACAAGTGAATGTCTCACAATAGCTCTTGCAATATAAGAATCATCTAATCCCAATAATCCAAATGTTAAATAGAAAATCACTGATTCGCCAAATCTTGTTTTATCTCCTCTTTTAATCATTCCTGGTCTATAAATACTTGTTCTTCTGAATCCTATTTCCTTAACTGCATTCTCTGCTTCACCTTTCGTCTTTGGGTATAAAAAGAAAGAATTAGCATTAGCACCCACTGAACTCACAAGAGAAAAGTGTTCAGTTCCAACTCCTTTACAAATTTCAGCAAATTGCTTCACTAAATCAAGGTCAATTTTACGAAATGCTTCAGGTGATCCAGCATCTTTCCTTGTTGTTCCTAAACAACAAAAAGCTTTATCATGTCCTTCGAAATCAGTCTTATATTCATCAAGTTTCTCCATATCAACAATTTTTTGAACAAGTTTTGAAGTGTCCACAGATTCATTCCCAGGTGGAAGTTGATATTCTCTTCTAACTAAAATTGTGACTTGAGAAAACTCTGGTGCTTTGAGAAGTTCAGCAACAACATAACGTCCAACTGCTCCTGTGGCTCCAATAACAATGGCTTTGAATGGCATTTTTTCCAAATAGTTATAAATTCGTTTGGTTTGGTATGGGTTTTTCAAAATTTGAGTTGCACTAAAAAAGTGAAATTGCTGATGTTGATGCTTGATTTCTTATTGATTTCCTATTTTTTTATTGATGGTCTTATTGTTGTCTTGTTGATTTTTTGTCAATGTAGTTTGTATTTATAAATTTATTTGAATGTATTGGCAAAATTTGAAGGAAATTAGAGAAGGAATGGAGGCACAAAATAGAAGAATTTGGAATGTTATTTTACTATTTTTTATTTTCTTATTTCCCGATTTTCCCGCTCTTGTGGTGTTCAATGATTACAAAAGATGACCATCTTGTGTTTCTTGCTTTTGGTACTTTCACTTCAATTCATAAACAACTTTTTTTTATTGTTCTAATAATTTTTTTTTACAAAATAGGAACTAAAGGAGATATCTTGCCATTAGTTGTAATCGCTCAGCATTTAAGGTTTTTTTTTTCTTTTTTTTTTCTCTTGATTTTGTCAATAGATTTCATTTGAATGTCTTGATGTTTTATTAATTTACTGAGATTTGATTGAAAAAAAAAATCATTAGGAAGGTATTCCAATGTGATGTGACATTTGTAACTCATAAACAATATGAGGAGTTGTTTTTATTGTTTGCTTCAATGGACCTGATTGTAAAATTAGTTAATTCAACAAGCACAGGAACACATTCATTAGAGAAAAGAAAAAGAAAAAGAAATAATAATGAAGAAGATGAATGTATTCTATTTTTCTATTTCTATTTCAATTTCTTTTTTATTTTATTTTCTATTTTGAAAAATAATTTAATAAATAAGATGATTAGATGTTGAGAACAATCAATGGCCTTTACGAGATTATGAAAGAGAGTTTTGCATCTCGGCTTGTGAAAATGCAACGAAAATAATTTTTAACTTATTTTGTATTGAAGGATTTTCGATTTCTCAGTATTATAATGTTCCTTGTATTTGTATTTCTCCTTTCATTCAAAAAGATCCTCCTCCTGATGGATTTGAAGATCTTTTTTCAAATGAATTTGGAGATCTTTATGAAAAACTTCAAAACCCTCAAAATGACAAACAAGTAAAGTGGAAAGATATTATACATTGGAAATGGAGATTCTTCTTAGAAGATTTTGGTAATTGGAGAGAACAAAGATTAAGAATTTCTGCAGTCCCTTATCTTGACTTAATTGAAAATAATCAATCACTTCCTAACGTTCATTTTTTTTTTTTTTTTCTTGATTATTTGTTTTATATTCACAAAAAATTAATTTTAATTTATTATTTATTCATTTTCTAGTCAATTCAATTACTCTACCTTGTAAGTCCCCATCTAATTACAACACCATTAGGATTACCTCAAAGTGCAAATATCATCGGATTTGTAAATACAAATGATTCAAGTTTATTCCACCAAAACGGTGATCTATTACCAAAGGAAATTCAAAATTTTCTTAATCAAAATTCAAAAGAAAAAATTATTTATTTTGGTTTTGGTTCAATGGAAGAAATTGGAATGATTGAAGATCCTTTAGAATTGATTCAAAGTTTTATTATTGTGTTAAAAAGAGTTGGGATGAGGTATCTTAAATTATTTTCATATTGAAAAATAAAATAAAATAAATGGAAATCAATAGAGGAATTTGGATTACTACTGATATCGAAATTTACAATAAATGGAAAAGTCAAAATGATCAACTTTTATTATGTTATTTTGGAAATGTCCCTCATTATTTATTATTTCCTTATTGTGCTTTTGCTGTTAACCATGGAGGTATTTAAATTTAAAATGATCATAATTAAAATAAAATAAAATAAAATAGGTGCAGGAACAATTTCAGCATCCATTCAATTTTCATTAAAACAAATCATAATCCCATTTATATTTGATCAAGAAGATTGGGGAAAACAAATTGATGCGCTGGGGATTGGGATTTGCCTTCCATCTTTCAAAGAAATGAAATTGGATTGCAAGAAAATAAAACTATCAACTTCAGAAAACACAAAAGAGGATCAAACAGAGGAGCAAAAAATTTCTCTTTTTCAATCTCATTTGATTGATTTATTGATAAAAGGAATCCAGGATTGTTCTCAAAATGAAAAAATGACAGAAAGGATCTCCTTAATTTCTCAAAATTTGAAACTTGAAAATCCGTTAGATATTATTGTTCAAAAAATAGAATCTTTAGAAGTGAAGTTTGATTGAAAATAAATAAATAAATGTCAAAAAAAAAAGTTGTAGGGAGCGATCTATATTGTAATAATAATAAAAAAAGAAACAAAATAAAATTTTTCTTCAAAATATTGTTTAAGCAGTCTCCGTGTGATCACTAGCTTCACCATTGACTTCAATTGTTTCACTTTCACTATTAATATTACTGTCATCTTCATCTTCAATAACTTCCTCCGTACGTTCATTGGAATCAGATATTGAGTGTGCATAAAAGGAATAAGTTTCTGTATTTCTTTGAAGAAGATTTTTAATAGGACCAAGAAGTCTGATAAAGGCTATATATTAATTAATTTATGTTATTTAATTAATTTAATGTTTTAAAAAAAATTCTTTCTTCAAAAAAAAAGAAAAAAGAAAAAAAGAAAGAAGGAAAACCTTTTGTGTCGAGAATTGCACAATTAACTTGAGTGACAGCAGTAACTGTGGCAGCACGAGGTTTATCTGTTAATAACGCTAACTCTCCGAAATAATTTCCACTTCTCAACCTATTAATTTCTCTTTCTTCTTCATCATCATCATCCTCTGCACCCTATTATAAAAATTATGGGAAATGTTTAATTATAACTATAATTATTTGGATTTGAAGAAGTTCGTTTTTTTAAAAAATAAAAAAAAAAAAAAAAAATTTAAAAAAAAAAAAAAAAAAAAAAAATCGAACTTCTTTTTTCATTTTCTTTGTTACAACAACTTCTCCTTCAACTATAATATAAAATAGTTCTCCAGCATCACCCTCCTCGACTTTTTTTTTTTTTGTTTTGAAAAGAATTAGAGAACAAAATTAATAACATGATAATAATAATTAAATAATCAAACTAATAGTATCTCCTTCATCAAAAGTTTGAGGTTCAAGAGCATCTGCAACTTTAACAAGTTCATCATTTTCCAAAGTTTGAAATATTCTAACAGTCTTCAAAAATCCTTCATACATTTTTCTTTTTCTAAATGTATTATCCATAACAATTCTTCTAAATGTAACTCGATCTACTGCCCAGAGAATTGCATCAGTTTGTGCTTGAACTGTAGCAGCTCTATAAATGAAAAAATTCAAAAATAAATAATTTTCAGTTCGTGTTAAGAAAAAAAAAAGAAAAGAAAAGAAAAGAGAAAAAAATGAATCAAACAAACCTTGGGGTATTATACATTAAAGCAAGTTCTCCAAAAGATCCTCCTGCAGCAATCTCTACAACTTTCTTTCCATTGACAAAAATATCAAATACTCCCTCATCAACGACATAGAAATTATCTCCTTGATCTCCTTGGCGGATTACAACTTCACCTTGGCTTACTTTACGTTCGAACATAGCATCCATCTTGAAAAGAAGAAGAAAGAAGAAGCAAAATTTTTTTTAATTTGTAATTTTATGGAGAAAAAGAAAAAAAGATTTAGTCTTGATATGAAACTTACAACTTCTTGTCTTTGATCACTTTCAAGATTTCTAAACAATAAATTATTTGCGATTGCAGAAAAGATTCTCATTCTTGCTTCATCACTTTAAAATAAAATAAATTAATTAACATTAATTCAAATTAATTCAAAAAAGGAAGGGAAATTTCTTGAATTAAACCTCTTAGGAATAATAATTCTATCAGTTTTTTCTTCAGCTGTAGGTTTTAAAGATTCAGCTGAAACACTTCCTCTTCTCTTTCTATTAAAGTTTACTCCTACATCAATTGGAGCAATTCTTTCTTGTTTGGGTGGTTCAGAGAATCCAACTTTCTTTGCTATAAAAAAGAAGAAAAGAAGAAAAGAAGAAAAGAAGAAAAGAAAAAGGAAAAATTAGATTGATTTTAATTTGTATGTTGGGTCTTAATATGAAATTTCAATAATTTTTATGAAATTGATAAATAGATGTAAATATTACAGAAACTTGAAGATCTTTCTTTATCCTTTTCCTTTTCCTTCTCCCTTTCTTTTTCTCTTTCTCTTTCTTTTGCTCTTTCTCTCTCTCTTATGAGTTCCATTTCTCTTTGAAGTTCTCTTTCTTGTTCTTTTTCATTATGCACAAATCTTTGGCCTGCTTCAGAGAACAAATGCTTTAATTATACAATAAATATTATTATTCAATGAGAGTAGTTTTATAATAGTAAAAAGAAAAATAATGTAATAAAATAAAATAAAATTAAATAAAATTAAATATTATGAAAGAAAAAAAATTCTTACAAAATAATCTAGATTTTCATCATCAACATCTTCAATTGATTGTAACACATCAACTAAAAATGGGATTGGATTCTTTGGTCGAAGTACTAATAACGTTGTTGATAAATCCTGCATAATAATTTTTTGTTTTTTTTTATTTAATTTTATTTTATTATTTGTTGATCACATAACTATCAAAAATAAATAATAATAACCTTTAACAGTTTATCCAAATGATGTTCTGCGATATAATTTTGAAGCGTTTCTTGTATTTGAAGTGACATTTTTTTTGTTTTCTGTTCTTGATTAAATAAATTTGATTAAACTTGATTTATAATTTTGATTTGATCTTTATTGTTTTTGTATCTCTCTCCTCTCTCACTTTCTCTTTCTCTCTTTTTTCCTATTTCCTTCTCTCTCTCTCTCTCTTCTCTCCTCTATCACTTCACCGTTTAAAAAGTATTTCCTTAATGTTATTTGGGAGACCGAAAAAGAAAGAGAATCCCTTTTTTTTTTTTTTTTTTTTTTTTTAAACACAACAAAATAACTGTAAAAAAATCACTTAATCAAAAAATTCAAATGATACAATAGGAAGATAATAAACTGAACTAAAGATTGAGCTTGAATAATGAATTTTTAAAAGAAGGATGTTATAAGTAATTTTGTTAAATAAGATAAATTTTTATGATTTTTATAACTATTTTTTTTTTTGTTTTTTTGTTTTTTTTTCGATCCAATAAGTACCCCCCTAAGAGACAAAGACAAGCCCCTTTATTCCAAAAATCGCACCCTTCTTTCTTTTCCCTCCTTCCTCCTTCTTTCCAGACTCAAAAACAACACACAAAAACATCAAAAGCAAAAGTAAAACATCTTTTTTTCCTCTATAAGAAAAATAAAAAAAATAATGAAAACAAAATTATTTGAAAGATAAGAGAGAGAATGTCTTTTTTTATTTCATTTCTTTTCTTGTTTTCTTTTTTTTTTTTTTTTTTG
>Ga0209960_1003521_pt1 | contig 13329 bp, 17 predicted proteins | sample ThiBiot_500_plan_2_FD_183947 | JGI IMG/M metagenome (GOLD analysis project Ga0209960, IMG submission 183947) | Wastewater bioreactor microbial communities from Cape Town, South Africa - Thiocy_expt_500_plan (SPAdes) | ecosystem: Engineered > Bioreactor > Thiocyanate-remediating >... | reverse complement strand
GTATTTTTTTGGTCATTTCCAAGTGATGCTGCTAACAAGGTAAAGCTCAAGCTACGAGATTTCAGAGTAGATTTGCCTGACTGAGGTTGCAGAAACAAGTTCAAATCGACACCCTGACGAAAAACATTGCCAGTGCAAAGAATAAGATCGCCGAACTAGAAAAAGAAATCGCTGCAGCAAAGAGTGGTCGCGAAGAATCAGTACGCGATCCCCTTACTTTTCTTTAGAACGCGCTACTGATGATTTATTACCTCAGGACGATCGCATTAAGAAGTTAGAGACGTTGACAAAGATCAAATCGGAGAATGAAAATTACAAACAAGAGCTCAAAAAGTACGCCGACAATGATCCAGCTTTACTAGATGCCATGAGTACGTAATTAAATAGAACTTGATTGTATAATAACATAAATTTACAAATGTAAATAGAGATGGACGTCGACACTGCTGTTGAGGCAGCCAATCGTTGGACCGGTAAGATCCGCCTACCGATCTTGTGTTAACCTTACTAATAATATTACCGAGTTAGACAATATATTTAGTATTAAGCAATGGGCGACAAACAAATTCCCTGGTATTGATAGCACGCAGTTCAATAAGAACTTTGGAATCTCTGAAGAGTTTGACTACGTAACGGCGCCAAAATTCTGAGAAACTAGCTGCCGAGCGGATGCTGTGACCTTTTGAACGCAAAATATTGCCTATGTTAACTGATTTTTTTTTTTGTATATAATTCGCTTTGAAGTGCACATATCTGTATGGAAGTCATAAAAACAAATTTTTTTATTGAAACTTTTGTTTGCTGTCCAATAACTTTAAGAATTTCTTTTTTTCCTGATTCAGTAATAACGCGTTCTTCCACTTGTAGTAATATGTTCCCGCTGTGAGTCTGAATTTGACGATTCCAAGAATGCATAGAATTCTAATGACAGACATGATCCACAATTTCACCGTGAATATAGATCTTATTGTCGATGTGAGTGCTTGTATTGCTGTAGTGCCGAAAAGAATTCGTAGTGCAAGGGCCGCAGCAGGCGTAGAAATGAGCTGTAATTATAAAAAAAAAAATAAGTAAATTTGCAGTTTACTTAATACACTTACGCTAATAATCGTCGCAGGCACAACATATGAAGTATGGTTTCCTCGTCTATAATAAATATATAACGCTCTTCGTTGGATGTATTGCTTCAACGCTAAAAAAAATTTAGTCATAAATCTATCAAATACGTTAGTTAAAATGTACCGTGAACAGCTCCCGCCCCAATCCACTTAATTACATGACTAATACTTGGTCGCATTCTTATTTTTAAGAAAACTGTCCAAGAATATGCGATCCAGCTCACCACGTAGTCAGCTGAAAGAAATCTGCGTGACAAAAACGACGAATTATATAATCTCAGAAGAAACTCTATGTAGAAGCCATCAATTAAACTAATCCATCCTTGTTCCTTAACTACATTAATCATCGTGTGGATTGGATTAGTAGATGCCAGCGGGGAGTCAAGTAAATGATAGATCTCCAACTTGGCTACAAAACTATCAACATTAAAACATTCTCAATGATAAACTTACATAAAATTGATGCAAGAATCCATCCAGCACTAGAAGGTACGCTAAAAAGTTTTCGTTGCAAAGTTTTTGTTGGGCCAGGCTGTGAGATCGAAAATTTCTCTGCGTTGACTCTAAATTTGTTAAATAATGTATTTACATTATTTTGTTATTACCTGTAAATATTCCAAGCGTTACGAAGTATTGCTCTATTTTTGAAATTTACATTATGTTTTGACATTAATTCGTTAAATTCATTCTCGTTTCGCAAATCGGTCAAAAGATAAGGGTGTGCACGCCTAATATATGTTAATTACGGAAGTACTATCAAATTATTTTCTTAAATTACCACAAAGCATCATCTTCGGATATCACTTTCAAGCGTTTGTTAACAGCCCCTACTCTGCAAACATCTTTGAAATCTAAATATTTTAGTATTTCGAGCAATAACTCATCGCTAAGTTCTGTAAGTGTGCTCATGTGTTACGCCCAAGGGCCAATTGGCAAACTAAAAAATATAAATTCAACTGACTCAACTTCAGGGAATAATGGAATTAAGTGCATTATAAACATCATCTTTGGAACTAGTTTTAAATAATATTTAATTTTATGGGGTAGACGCTGAAAACCTTCTTTGCGAAGGAGAACGTGTAATAAAGTGGAAATATCTCAATACATAATCGCGTACTACAAGTACTGGAACGGAAACATAATAACAGAACTTATTTCTTCTAAACTAGAACAACAGTTTCTACTTTTCTTTGTATTACTCTTTCAAACAACGCCATTATTACAAGACCGGATAACCAAAACTTTATCGATAGAAGCCGAAGTGGTTGCATGCAGTAATACTAAGTATCGAAAGCAATCGATGTACAGCAAGATTTTTCTAGCGTGCGTACTAAAATTATTGTTTACAAGATATTCGCGAGAGTGGTTATGTATCGCGCACTTAATCATTACAATATCACCACGCACACTTCTTCCTCGTTGATTGCTCGAACTTGGTCCAACAAATTTTTTTTCAAAAGACTCCAAATTGTGATGTATTCATCTCAATACATTGAATGCGCGTTGTAACGCGACACCATAAAGCGTTGTAACTGATTTTTTCGTGATCCGTAATCGTTTTTGACACATGTCAAACAGTGATTGACAGCAGGAAGCAATAAAAACCAAAGCCGTGCACTTCATTTTCAAACCCATTTTTTTTGCTGTTAACAAACACCCAATGAGAGCCAGTGTCTTGCTCGTATTGTTTGCTTGCGTTGCCTTGTCGGCCGCTCAATTCTGCGTTAACACCCCGGGCAGCTGCCTTCGTTTGCGTGGTAATCCCAGCTTGTCTGGAGCTATCATCACCTGCGCCCCTCACGGTGCTCGTCTCACCTCTGATGGTCAACAACGTGTTGCTGACGGCATGAACTGGCGTCGTGTCAAGTAAGCTTTTCGGATTTTAAAGATTCGATCAAAAAGGAAATTTTGACAATTTGGTCTTTTTTAATTCTAGAAATTATGGCAAAAAAATCATTATGCTCCAATGTTCTACTTCGCAAAAATTAATGTTTAAATTCCAGCTCCAACGGCAATTGGGGATGGGCTGCTGCTCAATTCCTCCAAAACTGCGGTACTGCTCCCCCACCACCTGCTGGTGGCGGTGGTGCTATTGGTGACTTGAACCGCTTCCCTACCTCTTACTCCACTAGCGGCTACACCTTCACTGGTCGTCGTGCTCAAGTATTGCACTTTTTGCGCGAGAGATTTACCGCCAGTGCTACTACTTACTCTAGCCACTCGAACGGCCCTCTCGGCTCCGCTGATCTTTGGACTGCTGGTGCTCGTTGGAACGTTGACAACAGAAATATGCCTCAAATGAACGCTATGGCTGATTTCATTGCTGCTAATTTGCGCGCTCTTAGCACCACGTACGTCATCTGGAGACAACGTATCTACACCACAGGCAACCCTCAATGGAGACAAATGGAGAACAGAGGTTCCATCACTCAAAACCATTTTGATCACGTTCACATTACCTTCGCTTAAACCCATTTGATCCTAGGTTTGAGTTTTTTTGTGTGACAGTGTGTGTACCGTTAGTATTGCTTAGCTAAATAAAAGCTTATGGCCACACTTGTGCACGATATTATCACAAGCACAGTGACTAAACTCGAAAAAGTTTGGTACTATGAGGTCGTTGTTCTCATTAAAAGATGCCAACTAATGTTCTGACCTATTTTTCTAAACGGAGAGTGGCAAATAAGACTATTTTGGAACAAGTTTGAAATAATGATTTTCGGATGTGATCCTCCATTAAGTTAAGGGAGGATTAGTACGTGAATCGGTACAAGAGGGTGAATTGAAAATTGGTAACAAACGATTTATTTAAAGTTCGTTTCTCACTGGCTGGGAATGCTGAAAGTCACAGAATGCGGCGTGGCTTGTTTTCTGAATGAAAAGAGCAGCGAGCGGTCGTCAGATTGCCACATAAACGAGTCGTAATAGTCAGGCACGTTGATTTTGATCTTGCTGATCAGCACGTTGTCCTCCGTCGTGGCCTCTGTTACAGTTGACGAGAAAGGAATAATTGGTGGGTACGCCGTCAATAAGTTAATGCCACCCACACTCGGCGGAATCATCGTCACAAACTCCACGAATAAAGTTTTTCCGTCGCTTGTTCGTTGCACAATCTCTCGCAAGAGAAACTTTGTGAAGCAGATGCGCAGTTCTGTTTGGTCTTGGACGACGCAGAATGGCGGGTATCCTCTGAGACCTTTGTCTTTGAACGCCACAACCAATTCCTTATTCGAGAACATGCTTAATGTCGCAGACTTGGCCTTCTCAACTGCCGTCCACGAGTCATCGTCTCGTCCGTTGCCTTGATGACTCAGATGCGGCTGTGATCGTTGGTTTAACATATTATGTGCGGCGAGTTGTTGCTGCAGCATGTACTCGAGGTGCATTTGCTGGGTAGGTTGAATGGGCTGAGCCACTGGTACAGGGATCATTTGTGCAGCTCCAGGCACACTAGCCATTTCTTGACGTGCGTAACTTTGTTGTGCAGATTGAGGTGTTTGAATGAGAACTGGTTGGTTCCATTGACCTTGCATGGGAGTTACACTCGAATTTTGATAAGTTGCTCTTGGGACCTGGTCTGTGATGGAGGGCTGTGCCATTGACACGCTGTTGAGTGGCGGAGGTGCGACTGCCAGACGTTGACTTGGTGGTGTAGGAACGATGCCAGTAGATGCAACAAACTGCACGGGCTGGTTCTCGGTCAACGAAGTCTTCATCGCCGATGTCTTGGCTTTGTGGGCTTCTCTCGCTTTCTTTTTGATCTCTAACTCGTTCAATCGTTGTTCTTCGCGTGCAGTGTCTTCTGCTTCTCTAATCGCCTCTTCGGCCTTGGTATGCATGGCGTCGTTCACTGAATTGACATTTTGTGGCAGCTCTTTGCCGTGCAATGAGGGGAACGAGATGTTGTTGTTGCTCGTGGTTAAGAACTGCGCGTCTTCATCGTCCTCATCTTCCTTGGCTTTAGGATCGTGCATGAAGTTCAAGTACGAATTGTTAGCGCTGCAATAGCGAATCATCTTGGCCCATACTGGTGAGCGAGCAAGAATCTTGCTGTTGCCAACAATGACGACCAGCGCAACGGCTTCAAAAAGAATTTGGTTAGTTGACTGATATATAGTTATATAATTCAATCCATTTATCAAAACACCAGTCAAATATCTCATAAAAATTTACTGGCGCTTTTTACTGTCAAATGTTCGTGTTGCTGATTATTACGTATTTCCTTATTAAGCTTGATATAGACGGGATATATATATATTGTTAAATACGAGCGTCTTACCTCTAGACAGTGCAGTGTTGAATCGTCTCTCGTCTTCAATGAACCCGACATTGTATTGTCGATCGTAATCCAAGTACGTGGCACTACTGCGCACAGTGGTGATAAATATAGCTTTGTATTCTCGGCCTTGGAACTCTTCTGTCGAGGCAACATTGACACCTCCGAGGTTTTTCTTTCGCAACAACTGTCGAATTTTCACGCTTTGTTTGTGCGATGCTGTCACCACGCACACTTCTTCCTCGTTGATTTCTCGAACTTGGTCAAACAAATTTTTCACCAAGCTGCAAATTGTAATGGCCTCGTCAATGTTAAAAAATGAAGGGCTGTCCTCTTCACGCTCCTCCTTCGTGTTGTCGAGTGCGTAAAACAAGAACGGAAAATCTTGTTTCGTGCCTCGTTTGTTCCATTGCTCAAGGGAGGTGTACTCATCTTTACCTAATTAGGTAAAAATCAGGTTTAATCAATGGATGCCCTTAACAGGTTATTACTTGTGTAACATAGCAGTTTCTTTTCATAGAACAATTCAGATAAGAACGAAATGATTTTCGGATGTGATCTGTAATTTCTGACCAAGTTCATGCACACTGCTTTGTTGGATTGTCCGCGGTAAAAATCATTTGCTAACAATCGCTAAACGAAGAAAAGCTTATTAGAGCAAATTCTTTTCAAGGAAAACTTTTGCTGATTGTTTCAAATAAATATTCGAATTCTTTTAAAAAAATATCTCTAATATTAAGTTACCTCCATAAGCGACTTATCAAGTCCATGATGCTTCGCTACTCGGCTGAATATGCGCGGTCCAGTTTGTTTGTTATCGCCGACCAATAGGACATTCGTGTTCTTAGAGGCCAGTGACAGCGGAATAGCGGCCTCAGGCTCCATCATTTGCGCCGCCTCGTCAATCAAAATGTGCGTAAAGTGATTACGACCAACACCGAGGCCAAAAATAGTAGCACCTTGTTTGTTAAATTGATTCATGAGTACTTACAGTTTAATTCTCAACTGTATATGATTCTTACTATTGTTGGCCGTCGAGACAACCACACGGTAATTCTTCAATTCTTCGCGGTTAGGCGGGACATAGATATTATTTTCTTCGTCGCGGCGAGTGTACGGCAAAATATCGCCCTCGACTGTCAAAAGACTTAGTATTATTGGTGAATATGGATCAACCCTATTTGACTTACTTCTCTTTTGGTTGAACGCGTAGAGTCGGAACATTTCCGTAGGTTTCAAGATTGACATCAACTCCCGCGTAATTTTATCAGAACCACTGGGCATATTCAGATCTTATTAGTTATTATTTAAAATTTAATGTTAAGTACTTGCCTATTCGATTGCGCACAAACGAGAATTCTGCAGTCTTTACGCACAGCTAGCACTTGCTTGGCGAATTCAACGAGACATCGTGTTTTACCGGTACCAAATGGTCCAAAGATCAAATACGGTGCGGTGCCATTAGTTCCGTTGAGCATATTCACGATCGCTTCTGATTGTTCCGGATTGGTTTTTATCTTTGCGTCGATCCACTTCAATGTTTCAATCGAATGTTTCTTCGGCTGCAAAGTGCGTGAGTATTGACTAACACTTAATAAGCTAGTACTTACGACGTGCTCAGGAATAGACGTGGGCCAAAACAAGTCCATGTCGTAATTGTCAATGGCGCGGTGTCGAAGTCTCATAGGCATACGATTGAATCTGAAGCGTACATTGAACAAAGTATCTGACTTGAACGTGCGATGGAAATCTGTGTGGAACATGACTAAGATTGACTTTTCTTTGACCCTAAGAAGAACAGTGTGTTATCAGCATGTCGTGTAATTATATTGATGGGGTAGGAGAACCTCTCTATGGTCCAAAAATATAATAATATTACTGATGTATTATTATTTTATGCTACAAATCCAGTGGGACCTACTTGAGCCACATTTTGTGCCGCTGGAGATTTAGTACAAAAAAGTCATAATTATCAAATCAATATTATTATGCGGGTAAAGTAATTTCGGGAAAATTTCCCCTGAATTATATTGACTTACTTGTAGACCCATCCTTCATAAGCATAATCAGTGCCCCCAACAGGCCACGCGAACACGTAGTCGTTAAATAGGACTGACGGTCTATTCTCCGCTAGGCCAGGCACGACAATCTCCGACAAAACATCACGCGTGTCAATGCCGTACGACAGGCCTTCTTCCCACGGCACTTGCGGCACGGTGACATCTCTTAGATCGTATCGATGGGATTTTTTCTCTTGCTCGACCTCTTCTATGTACAACAACTCATGTAATCTGCGAAGAGGTTAGCAGTGCTTCAGAAAGTGTCCGCCAAAGTAGTACCTCTGCTTCCAGTTCGCTTTGAACTTCCACGGATTGAAGCCATGATACGTGTCCTTATCCATAACTTGCTGCTGAATATTATCCGGTACCTCGTACAGACCCAAGTCCTCTACGTAAAAGGTCTCGGCTGGTGTATGAAAATGAGTTTTGCTTTTGCGTTCAGGGGGGAATGCGGGCACAATGCGCTGCGGGAACTCTAATTCCGCTTGTTGTTTATACTCTCCTTTTTTGGATAACAACGCAACGTCGTCGAGTGCCGAGAGGTTGACAATCAAATGGTAGGGGAACCGATATTTTTCCAATTCGATTGTCAAGGTTTGCATGCAAGTTGCTGAAAAAAGATTAATACGTACATATTATCTAATATTAGTGTACCTGGGTGGTCTAATTCGTGACTAAATATAATATCAATATCTACAGCACTTGAAGGTGGGATACGAGTCTTGGTAAAATTCGACTTCAGGTTGAATTTAAAAAATTTGCGCTGGCCTTGTACACGAACATAATTTAACGTTTTGGCAATGGGCGTTCTATTTTGGATTCGAACTTTAAATTCTAGTTGTTTTTGTGATAAATCTATGACCTGTTTCGAGTACGTTACAAAATAGTATAAGTACTTCATGGCATGTCGACTTACGGCATCATGGGAGTGTCCTATTAACTGAACTCCTACCGAGTGTTGCTGATTGATATTTTTAGTCTTTTTGATGCGTTCTAAAAGTCGTTCATGTTCAAGCGGGTTTTTGATCTTCGCTGGCTGCATTATCAAGTGCCTTTTATACTTGTCGACGTAAATATTCTGTTTCTGTAATAACTATGATGCATTGTTAGTGTCACTAGTATATTGTTATTCGTACTTGTTTAACCACAGCAGGATCGCGGAACGTAACGAAGGCGAAAGGAGGTTGGTGCTCTATAATTGAAGAATCCACCACTAATATTCGTTAACATTACATGCTTTGGTATCATATTAAGCCTTACTATCGTAATCTGCAAAAATTTCTTCGAGATCAACTTCATTCAAGCCACCAATATTCTTCAGCCAAATCTGATGTTCGCTATAAGTTACATTGCTTTCTTTTTTTGGTATTGATTTTGTTTTTTGAACGCTTTTCCTCGCGGTTTTATTCTGGTCAGTCATCCTTTCTAAGGCTTACGTCGCGGCTGCTAAAAAAAAAAAAGAATAAACTTTTTTTTGAATATTAATTTTCGAAGAATTTGGCGAGTTACTCTATTCTACACTTAAGGCTAACTTACCAAATATTTGACCTTAAAAATAACGTTTTTCAAAACCTTGAAACTACAAAAAAAATTTCAAGATCTTATTCCGATGTAAGCAAATGCAATTAAGCAAATATGACATGGATACCACTTACGTTCTTAGATATATTTATCCTACCACAGTTTCATAACACGTTCCAAAATAACAAATGAGAACGAAAAAAAATTTTAATTGAAACTACCAAAACAACCTTATACAAGGCTTGGATTTAGAACATTATAAATATAATATTGCTGGTACAACTTTACAAATGTTTAATCACTTTAGAACAAGCTTTGGCAATAACATCTTCAGCGACGAATTTCTCGCCAGCTTCTTCAGTCCGCAATTTGATCCGTTCATGAGATTGCCATCTATGGTAAGTACGCTTTATAATAGCATGCGACCGATTGGTACAACCTTACAAATTAAAAATTGGTACCCAATAAATTCCGAAAAATTAATTCAATATTGATGTTCTGTGTAGGACCCTTTTTTCAGTGGACACGCTAGAACGCCCAAAGCGCAAATTATTTGTATCGAAGTCATAGAAGTAATTCCGGATTCAAATTTCTCTTTTGTACTGCCCTCATTAATTGAGCCTGTAGAAGAATCTGATGAAGAGTCAATCGATGGTAATATATAAAATATATTTAGCTAATTTACTAAATATCCAAAATTCTGAAGAACATAAAAAAAAATTTTTTTCTCTCGATCACTTGAAAATATTCACCCTTCAAAAGAAACAAAAAATAATTGTTATCTTTCTGAAAGAATGGCTTGATAATGTTAAAATGTAGCATTGAATTCACTCCAAGTTTATTAGTTCATGAAAAGTTTTTAAAACCCTTCTATCGCAATATAGAACGATCCTCTGACGAAGATGTTGACCGAATGGAAGGTGTCAATGAGGAAAACGAAGATCGTCTCACGATCCATGATATGACCGGCCAAGATGTAGGCCATTACCCAGAGACCAGATCGTATCTGGTGGAAGATTCAAATGGCTACGCTAGCGACGAAGAAGATAACGACGAGCTAAACAATAGTAATTACTCGCCAAATGTTGAAATGAATACCTCCGAACAAAGCATCAGTGAGTCAGATTCAGACTCCGTATCCCATCCGCACCGGTACAAACACGAGCACGAAAGAGAAAAAGATATTCCTCGTCATCACGTCAAACGAACTATGAAAGAAGACCAATATTTTGAAGATTCATCGCGTCATAAGAAAAGATCCAAAACGGAAAAAGCAAGCAACACTAATACTTCGTCGGTCAAATGGGATTGGAAGCAGAACAAATTCGTTTAAAAATTATTACCTATTCAATGCTCTATTGTTAATATGTACAAATGTGAATAAGAAATAAATAAAGGTTTTAATTAACATAAAAATTATTGACAGATCTCAAATGATATTATTCTCGATTGCGAATTGTAGTATTAAATCGCTGACTCGAGAATAAACAAATGCCGGATAAATAAAATTAAAAGAAATTTTGTACATTGTCGGATCCGCTTTCCTCGGAGCCACACTCATTCGCAGCTCCCTACAAATATTAAAAGTTAGTAAAAAATAATGTACGACATTTAATTCTTACTTGAAAACTTTGTTTAAGAACGTAAAATGAGGCGACAGCTCTTCAATTTCCTTTTGTAGTAATTTAATGGATGGCGTTCTAGGAGGTTCGTAACTAACTCGCTTGAAAAAAGTAGCGAGCCATTGCACGACATTTGTCATTGACTTTTCTTTGTGAATCTTAGCAGATTCTTTCAATGTCCAACTGACGTTATCTTCTACACGATTGACAGGTGTCAAACAGTTGGTGTGATCACGCACGTGCGGATCACAGTCTAGGACATATTTTACAGCGCTCTGATTGTACGATAAGAATATTATTAAGCGCCCATATCTTAACACTTACGAAGAGCTCGTTGATTCGATAAAGTGCCTCGGGATCATTAGCAATCAGTTCGTTAATAAAGTCGCTCAAGAAGTGACACTCCGAATACAATATTTTCGCTTGTGATTTGATCACTGCGTAAATAAGCACCTTAAAAAAAAAAAAACGCAACAAATTAGATCCGTTGAAGAAATGAAATTACATTGTCATTATCAAATACATACTGGGAATTTGTCTTCGGCTCCCATAATGACTTTAGGCGCTACCGCTTCAGGTTGTTTTTGTACATTCGGCGACGTGTCCTGCGTCTGATTATAGAACTGATCTACGCACTTCAAAATGGCGTTGCTTATTGCAAACAACACTCGCAGTTTTTTCAAAGGCGTCTGTTCCATTGACAATTGCCGGATGAATTGAATGACGGGCTCGTACGGCTCGACCGGTGTCTCTTCGCCACGAGGGCTGTTCGTTTCTTCAGCGATGGCTTCGAGTTGAAGTTCTTGCGACAACGGCCTGAACTACAATTTAACGAATGGCACGTGAAATTACAATGCTATTACCTCACAGTGTCCGATGAAATGAGCAGCTTTTTTTCTAGAGACTTTGGCGAGGCACTGCCCACAGTTATTGATGGCACCGTGAACAAGCTGGTTGATCGTCCTCGTGTCACTCCAGGGCTCTAATCGAGTGTAATTCGTTAATAAAAATAAAAAGTGTCATGTATAATTATAACTATCGTACATCAGAACTCGGTCCCAACTCTAATTCGGAAATGTCACCGTCTTCTCTGTCGGACAAAACACGTGGCGAATTTTGTCTAGCATCGGGCGGAACAATCGTAATCAGGCTCTTTAATTTTTCTCTGTCTATGGCCAGCGGGCTATTCTTTGTGGGTGTTCCAAGCTTCGGCGAACTATCGTTACTCTTCACTGCGTTCGTGTTTTTCTACGCGCATACACAAGTTTAATATTTCCTAATTAAGTAATATTCAACATCTTACACTCAACCAATATTTGGGGTTGACACCAATGTCAGCTGGAGTAATATCCTTCAACTGCTCATATTTTGCTGCTAATTGTATATCATACGAGTGATTCTAAACCCCCATGTTTAGCATATATTAATGTTTTTGAATAAATATAGAACGTACTTTTGCCTTATATAGGTGCATGAGAGTATCGTAAATTTTAGGGAACAACGTGTCGGTCAGTAAAATATGCAACTCGCTCTTGAATTTATAATCTAGTTCAATGTTCAATGCAGTCGTTGTCACATTCACCATGAACTCTAAAATGACACGTGTCAATCATAAACTTATCTACAAATAATAATGTCCATTAAGACGTACCGATAAAAGAATTAATATCGTCAATAGCCGAGGGCAATAACCACTCGCGCTTGTTAACCGCACTAACACTCTTCTTTTCTTCCGGTTGATAATTCCAATTAAAAGTCTGAGCGAATTCCTCCACCAATCGATGAAACGGGTTCTTAGTCTCTCTAATAAAAATATTTTGCATCAATCGTTTGAAGAAAAAAAAAATGTTTAAAAATGAATGCGGAGATGAATATTCGTACGTGAATAGTTTTGTTATCTCAGTGAGGAAATTCGTTTCGTTCAAATTCAAATGTTCTCCCGCAACGGATAAATTATCCATTCGCGCTGATCCGTTCCATTTCGTGTACGATGAATGGTCAACTTTTTCTTCTTTTTGCGAGGACTCATTTAGTCGTTGCGCCAGCAAAGCTCGCATGGATCTAACGGTGCGAAAATTAGACTTTTCTATATTAAGAAGATGGCTTGATGACTTACTTGGGAATCGTATCGAATTTTCCTTTTTTGTAAGTCGCACGAATAATTTGTTCTTCACGCCATTCACCGGTAATGACGTCTCCATTTACTAAATACATCGTGCCTGAAAATATCCTTTGTGAGTTTCCATATATAGTAAGTCTACGTACGTACCTTTTCCGCTTTTAATATCGTTGCTGAAATCTCCTTCAAAGCACGTGCCGTCATTATAAATTAAGTACCCAAAGCCATTCTTTTTACTTTGTCTCCAGCTACCATAATATTTGTTACCGCGAACCTCAATATAAATTCCGTATCCTTCTTTCTATAAATGGAAACGTGTTATTTTACAAAAAATAATTCAACCAAAAGAATCATACGTGATTGTTTTTCCATTGGCCAATAAATTTATCACCGTTCGGGTAGATCATTGAGCCCTATAATTAATTAATTAATTAATTATAGTCAAATCGGAATATTATTGAAAGTTATTACCCTCCCGTGGCGCTTAATATCCCGATATTGAATAATGTCATTACGGAGACTAGTTGGCACTCCTACTTGACCCGCGTACTTTCCTTTTTTAGAATTCAAGGTTCCATTCACTACGAAATGTTACAAAAAAAAAAAATGCATG
>Ga0209960_1003517_pt1 | contig 13346 bp, 15 predicted proteins | sample ThiBiot_500_plan_2_FD_183947 | JGI IMG/M metagenome (GOLD analysis project Ga0209960, IMG submission 183947) | Wastewater bioreactor microbial communities from Cape Town, South Africa - Thiocy_expt_500_plan (SPAdes) | ecosystem: Engineered > Bioreactor > Thiocyanate-remediating >... | reverse complement strand
GCGTGCTTGTCCCTCGTGTAGTAAATCCAAGTGTGATTGTTTGCGGGCTCGTTTCTCACGCTCCAAGGCCGCGTTCTATAAATAGCATCGCCATTTACACCCAGCCACTCACCAATACTCGTCAATAGATCTTGTACAAACAATGGCATGCGTCCATCGGCTGTGGGTCCAAAGTCCAGCAAAAAATTTCCTCCGTTGGACACTGTACGCACGAGCAAGTGGAGAGCTTGCCGCGGCGTTGAATAATTGGCAAGTTGCGAGGCTCTATTCAGCCCAAACGAGAAGACATCGAGACCTACTGATCGTTAGAAAACGCTGATTATCGTAATTATTAATGCGCGCCTGAGTTCTCTTCCCATTTGTGATCCCACCACACTTCACCGTCATATTCCGCTGTGAACGCCCCACCATTCTTGCCTCTAAACAACGCATTCAGCGCGAGGCACAATCGATTGTCAATTTAACTTACTTGCAGTCATTACCCCAGCGATCATTCACCACGACAGTGTCTTTTACTGGCGAGTCCTGTCAATAAGGTGTCACACCGAGTGTCGTTGGAAAAAATTAAATCTTACATTGTACAACCACGCGAGGAAGTCAGTGCTGTTCCAGAACTCTGCCACAATATGAACGGTTAATCGAAATATTCCGCAAATATTGTAGCATACCCGACGAATGCTCCCATTCTCCGTCTGCAAATATGTAATCTGCAAATACAATTCTAAATAAGGCTCGATTATGGTATTAATACATCTGCTCGTACCAGGCCTGTAATTCGCCACGACGTCGTGCAGTTGCGGCAACATCACCTGCTCAACGTAGTCGTGCGGGCGAGGACCGCGGTATAGAGGATTGAACCACTCGTATAATGAGAAGTACAATGCGCGATGCAGTCCCTTCGATTCAACAGCGTCGAGCAGTTCTCTGCGATTCAGATGACTTAAATTAATTGTTTAAAGTTTTATGGCACACGTACTTGAGCAGATCTCGATGTGGTCCATTGTCAACTGCATTCCAATTCCAGCTTTGAGCAGATTTCCAAAGTGTAAATCCTTCCTATTTTAATTGTCAGTTTTATTATGACGTAAACGGAAAGAATGGCCGCACGTGGTGCTTGGATGTGGGAACGACGTATTTTGCCCCTGATTTGGCGAGTATAAAGGCCCAGTAATCGGGATTGAATAATTCCGCTCGAAACATTGGCGCAAAATCTGAAGTAAAAGGGTTGAGTTGTTTAATTAAGGTATTGGGCGGATGTACCTTGATACGCGAAATTTTGTCCAAAGTTCTTAACATGAAAATCTAAAACTGATCCATTGCCAGCAGCAATATCTTGTTCGAGCCACATCCAATACCATTCCTCGTATGTTCCGATGGGCGCTGTAGGCAAATGTAATTTTAATTTTTCAGAATAGAAAAGAACTCTTTCTTTACCCCACGCAGGCACAGAGTACAATCCCTACAATATTATTATGTTTAGTTTATAAAAAAAAAACTTTGTCGTGTCAAGAATTGGTAGATTTGATAGTAACTAACAATTTATTGAAATAAAATGCATTTCTTAGCTTACCCAGTGAATAAATATTCCAAATTTCGCATCGTCGTACCATTCAGGATTGGTTCTTGTATTTAGCGAATCCCAGTTCGGCTGATACCGCGCAGATGTCACGACTGTGACGTAATACAATAACAAGCCTAAAAAAAAGAAATATTTCATGAGAGGATTGTGGTTTTTAGCGAAAAATTAAGTTGAAAAACCAAAACAAAAAAACTTTTTATTTTTGTTGGGATTGTCGACCTTTATTTACAAAGCTATGTACATCAAGTTAATTATTAATATTTAAGCTTCCCGAGGAGCATTGAGACCTTCATCTTGGGGAGTCAATTGTAGATCCTTTGTGTTGAATCCGTGTTTGCGTTCCAGAAGGCCAATCAATATATCGTAAGTACCACGGTCCATAGTTGGTTGTCTGTTTAATATACAAGCATACTTACGGTTTGGATGACCAATTACAGCCCACTGATAATTGGCATCTAACTCTAATATCCAATAATCGAGCATGGTAGGCCAGAAAAATTGGACCTAATAAATTTGCCGTCAATATTGTTTAAATAAGGCTTTTCTTATTGGCTCAAAGAGACTTAATAAATTATTTTGATATTTTTTTTAATACTTGACTTGCCTTAAGCTTTGAATTGGTGTTTGATACCGACCATAGCTTCTGAGTGATTATTTTGTGCTTGCTATCAATGTCCATATCGGTGCGAACGTCAATCACTGTTGGATCGTCTTTGTTCCAAGAGTAAGTCTCAATAACGTTCTTTGAGTTCGATTGCTCCGCAAATCGGATAGGAACTCGTGCAATTTCATACCACTTGCCGACATAGCGCGTCAAGTCCACGTAGTCTACGACGCTCAAGTCGGATTTCGATGGTTTTTTTGAAAAATAGTTGCCCATGCTGTAGTGTGGCTTATTTCGAGTGTTTGATTTTATTAAATGATCGACTTGCCGTTCGATTTTAGCCTCAGTTGTGGTAAATTTCGTTGATTTCACACGCGACATTCGATTGGATTTAATAGCCGCTCAAATTGTCGAACGCGACTTGCGGACAATACGAAGCACTAAAGTAATTCTGAAATACTTGTAGTTTATAAATATCGATTCTGCTGTTGTAAGGCTGTCGGTTAGGCGTGTACAATTTTTCCATTTAGATATTCGTTAAGTTACCGTGTCGAAATGTTTCAGGTCAATATAAAGGCAAACAATTAATGACAAAAAAATCAATTGATGCTTAGAATCGCTCATTTATTCAAAGAGCTAGTGATTTTCTCATAAGCTGTAATGATTCGCTGATTAGCATTATATTCCGCTTTGATTTGTTCCATCCATTCACTGCCGTTCAAGGTGATGAATTGAGATGCGCCAATATCTAATGGACTCGTTAATTTAATTTTTTGAATTTATGATGCGAATACCTAAGCTGCACACTTGCGCCATCAGCTCCAATCCAGTCGCTTGTAATGCCTCGATATTGAAGTTTTTGTCTTTCAGCTTTGACATGAGCACGTCCAACTTCTCGGCGATTAACGGAATAACTTTCGGTTCTAAAAACAACGATTAAGACAGACGTATTAACTAATAAGGTGTAACATACCTTTCGCCAAGTCTCGCATTAGTCTGAAGCAGTGATACAACAGCTGTGCGTGCGATGAATGATTTTCAATCACAACGAGAATACGACTTGCAAGCTGTGGAATATCAATGTGCCACTTGTTGTAGTCTAGGTGATCATTAATATGCATTAGACTACATTAGACTTGTCTCACCTCCACCAAATTGAATTAGATTTGCAAAAAAACCAGCGGGGTACATTTGATTGAACGATGTCTCTTCTTCTTTGAGATGATCATCCAAATGTTTAAGCATCATAGGGATAATGATAGTATTGACTGTGGCTAAGGAGACTGTATTATCTGAATATTGTGCGGTGTGAGTCAGATATTTTGCAATGAATTACTCACAGAAAGCTTCGGCACGAGAACAGTTGAGCAACAGACGCAGAACATTTGCGATTAGCGCCACGTTATCAGTATGCATCGTGTAGCAATCTAACACCGCGCCTAGGCCGCCATTACTCAGTATTGAACTCACGAGGAAATCTACGCAATTATTAATGAACCTGTCAATCGGTTGTTTAAGAGGCTTACTGTGGAACGACAGATCTGACAGTAGATTTGCAGCGCGTGTTTTGATTTCCAATGGCAGTTTAAGAGCAGTCTTTGCGAACTGAATGACAAATTCACCGCTCTTTTTGAGATAATCCACTTCCAAATACGGTTAGACAGCAGAAATTACTAGTTGATTTCACATACGTAGTTGGCTGTTCTTGTATTCGGCTTCCACTACAACGCCGATAGTAACTAATATCTCGCTGCTCAGTGCTTTGTCTTCGGGATACTGTTTGGCAACATTTAGCAGTTCTTCCAAACCATTTTCTTCCAAGAAATCAATACAATTTTCGTCTGTACGGAGGTTAGTCGATATTTAAGAAGACCTGCAAAGATGTGACAGTACCATACGAACAGAGTACTCGCAGCAACAAAATAACATTGTTTTTTACGATCATTGGTTGCTTGTGCTTCATAATGTTCATAATAGTTTTGATGCCGTGAAGTGTGTGCATGTCAATACGAACACTTGGCGCTGAAATTCATCACGTCAATAATCTCAATCAAATCAGCGTTGTTGTGCTTACAAGGACCCACGGCTAAGTTAAACAGGGCGACAGTACCGTTAATAACAATCTCAGGGATGTCAATGAAAGTGCTCATCGTTTCAAGGGTCAAAGCGATGCTGACTCGACCGAAACGGCGTTTAATCGCGTCTACAAATCATATTAACAACATATTACAAGAAATATATATTTAGCGGGTACCTGATTGACTCATCATCGCCAAGGCTTTCATTCCGTAGTGATGAACGGCGTCGTTATTTTTTTGTTCTTGAAAACTGCGGAATATTAGGGGCATTCCGTTGTCAGCAACCGCTGGAATGTTTTCAGCTACAAAAAAAAAAAAAACTTTAATATCTTCGACAGTATGAATATGACGTACGAATAGTACAAAGTTTAGCGAGCACATTATGAGCATAACCGAGCTCTTCGCTCTTCAAGTGATGTTCGATAAAATCGAGCAGAATGGGTAATATTCCGCGATCCATTAATCTCACAATGTTTTCCGCTAAAATTATTATTAATTGTTGGTGAGTACAAATTGTTACTTACTGTTATTGGTAATTTGTGTCTCGGATAGACCGACGAAGAATCGGAGTCTGAATTTTTCGTCCAAATTATTTTTCATCAAGTCCATAATGAAGTCATAGGCCTTGTCATTGAGAGAACTTTCTTTCATAGAAGCTGGATAAATATTAGATGTTGACGCGTGTCAGCACATGTCAATCCTGACACTTACGTAGCGATGTTACGGCGAGCAGCATAGCGATAATATGTGAGAATGAGACTTCGCGACCGTCAATTGGTTGTATCCGAAACGCGTCTAGTGCTTCAAGTATATTTTTCACGTGTTCTTCTTGTATAGTATTCGCCTTGCCTTGTATGCAAACAAAATGCAACAATTTGGATGCGTTCTTGAACATTTCTGGTCTGTCTTGATAACTACATAACACCGTAGCCAGCTTTCGACTTAATACCTCATATTGACTGTCTTCTAACATTTGTTCTGCTTTATCTTCACAGGCAAAATAATAAATTAGTTGAGGCGCTCAAGTCACTCATAGCTTACTAGATGCGCTGCTCAAGAAGTATATAAGTGTAAATAGAGCACTTTCGACGACTACAGGTGCTTCGATATCTTTGATAATATCGTACAGTATCCGCGTGATGTTCAACGAGTTCGCCGACTTTCGACCCAGTTCTATGAGGTACGTTAATACCATTACAATAACTCATCATATACTACCATATAACCCATAAGTTGTCAAAAATTTACATCCAGCGTCCAAAATATTTTCTTCTTTCGGGTATCGCGCCATGATTGACGTAACGTAAGCGAATAAAGGAGACTCGAACAGTTGATTGAATAATTGTTCTACAATAATCATTAGCCTTAAATAAAAGGCGAGCACAACGTACCGTGTTGTGACACAGAATTGACGAACAAACGAATCAACTTATTCAACACTTCGGCATGACTGAGGAACGCATTAATGATATCTGTAGCGCTCAATATAAATTGTTTGCTGACGAAGAAGTCGCGGCAACCTAAAAATAAATTAATAAAAACGTAAAACATAATTATACAAGTTTAACGTACACGAGCTAAACGTCGCAGATTCTTTGAGCATAATCAACAATTCAATCATTAGTTCTTTGTCACTGTCCGAGATCACCTTGTTGACCATTTTTAAAAACACATCTGAGCCTTTCTCTTTGATATTTTGTTCCACTGACATTCACAGAAATTATAACTTTGTAGGGAGTGTGTTATGGACGTACCAATAGGTGCACTAGATATTGAGAAGAATAACCTTAACAAGGTAATTCCAGCCAGCATAACCCGCTTATCTTTGATATCGTTATCAATTTTGTCAAATACAATAGAAATCGTTTCTTCCGCAGTGGATTTTATCGTTTCTTCGTCCATGAACTGAAGTGTCGAAAACAAAACGTTGAAGACATGTCGTGCATTGATTGCGGACTCGGATAATAAAATTTTCGTAGTTAAATTTATAATGTCCATGTAATATGCAGTCGGCACTTAGCACACCGTTAGTTTTATCAATTTTATTACGCGCGACACTTACTGAATTTAATAGCCACTCTTAGTGCTCTAAATGGCACCGGTGAGAACGCGTAGGTTTTCTTGACTTCATTTATAATGAGCGCGAATAACCTGTTGTCCAAAAAATACTTCAGTTCCTCCGGCGAATCTGTCTCTTGTTAGTTGATATTTCCAAATTAGGAAAAAACATTATACCATTCTTCAACAAGTATGCAAATGCCATTTCCAAGAAGAATAATTCAGCAGTCTGCATCTCAGGCACGATAATGCGATGCGAATAGTCCGGCGACAATAACAGCTGAGCACTCTCGTCCAAAATGTACTTTGTATGCGGCACCGGCGCATTTTTAGTCACGTGGACGATATCGTTTGTGAATAACGGTCGCAGAACATCTTTCAATTTGAGAGGAAACTTTGTAAATAACTCTGTTGCAAATAATTAATGATTAATTTGTTTCGTCTATTATTAATGCACCTTTCATGCGAATTCCAAGCAGAAAATAAGCTGCGTGCAATATCCGCGTGTCTTTGGGATATTTGTTCATTGCTAAAATGGCCAAATTAACTGCTCGCTCGTAATTGTTATCTACAATGTTGAATCATTATTAAATTTGATGAATAATATGCATGGTACCATGCATACCAGGAGTGAAAAACAATAACATTAAAGTTTGAATAACAAACTCCAAAGAACTTTTCGAGTCTATGCTTTGAGTAGCGTGATCGATTACATTCTCTTTTAAGCTGTAATATTGCTCGATTTTTGGTTTAACGGTAACTAAAAAAGAAAGTTAATTACTGGCCCATCTGTTGGCGGATCGAGGCACGTACACATAATGGTGGATCCGAGGACAATGACGATATGCGTCAAGAATTCTTCGTCATTCCACTTTAATAATAACTTGTTCAATGCTTCATAGCCGCCTTTAGCTGTGAACACTACCACAAAGTTCACTGCAATGATAATAAATATAATTATAGCCATTTGAATTATAATCCAGTTATAAAGAGTTTGTAATAACTTACTATCAAAGCAGCTGAGCAGTTGATAAAATCTCAATAATTTCATTGCCCGTTCTCGACTCGCTGACTCAAAGCTGGTAATCATTGAATCTACCGTTCTAACGACCAGTTCTTTATCAACTGGATGATTTTTTTGGCTTTTCAACACACTCGCGACGAATTTGGAGATGTTGACAATATAAAATGTCAAATCGAATGGAATGTTTCTTCGAGCTTCAAATTGCGATACTAGATTATAAAAATGTACTCTTTCGTTCGTATCGTATGCTTTGAGAGTAGCACGTAATTGTTGGTCTAAGATCTACAGTAAAATCGATTAAAAATCACAAAAATTAATCAAAATATTTTTGACAGTGCTACGGAATTATAAAGGCCTTTAAGAATTATTACGCGCATCACATTACCTCATTTTGAGTCGGAAAAAGTTTTTTCTTTAATATTTGTAAAGACGCGCCCAATTTATTTAGTAATATCCATTGGTGAGGTTGGTCCTGCAGTTTATTAGTATCAGAAGCCTTTTGTACACTCATTTGATGTTGTGTGACTTTGTGTCGTTGCAAAGTGCATTAATTTTGACTTTTTTTTTTGTTAACCACAAAACCATGGACAACCAGCCCATAATAGAAGTACCGCATGGTATAACCAAAGCGCAAAAAGAAAGTGTTGATTACAAAAAATGGAGGTTGGTGTTAATCAGTGACACCCACAACTTGCATCCGCACGTAAGACGAAAATGCGAAAAAAAAAAAACTTAATAACATTTTTGCCGTATCAGCTTAAAATTCCAGAGGGCGAAATATTGATTCATGCGGGTAGGATAAATCTGGGCTTTTTTTTTTTTTTTCTAAATTTATCAGGCGACTTTGTTCAGCGTTCCAAAGACAAAAGTGCTTATAAGGAATTCAATAAATGGCTTGGCAAGCTGAATTTCAAATATAAAATTGTAATTGCAGGGTATGTATCAACCTTGTCACATAATTGTTCCTTATTCTGCCCTTTCTTTAAACAGGAACCATGAATACTTATTTAATAGGTATTCTAAAGAGAAAATCGACAGATTATTATCCAATTGTAAGATCGGTAATCGTTTTGAAGGAACTTAACAAGCTGAAATTCTACTTTTCAGGCACATACTTGCAAGACACGTTTATTGAAATAGAAGGTTTGAAAATATATGGCACTCCCTGGCAGAGCAGTCGGTACGGGTTTTGGTGCCTCTTTCTCGAGTTCCACTCTCACTTGTTTTAATACAGTAACATGGCTTTCAGTTGTCCCAAAGAAAAATTAAATGAAAAATGGACAATGATCCCGAAAGAATTAGACATATTAATCACGTAAGTTATCAAGCCTTTGCGCTACTGAAATATGTACCTAACTGCTGCCTCTATGATAGACACATGCCACCACATTCAGTGCTAGACCTCGCATCTAACGGGCGTCATTGGGGATGCAAAGCATTAAAACAATATGTGCTTAAAGAAACTAAGCCTAATTTGCATGTGTTTGGTATGACTTACGTCGCCATAATTCGAAGTAGATGCACTATAAAAATGGCTTACACAATGGACAGGTCACGTACACGAAGGATACGGCTTCGAAATGATTGACACTGTGACATTCGTAAATGCGGCGAGTGAACGATGGCCTATTCACGATGAAAATGACTTGGTGCGCAAACCAATTATTGTAGACTACTATCAGTTCATTGGAAAATCAGAAAATTGAAGCACAATTCCAAAGCATTTCTTATTGTTAATTAATAATGGGATACAAACTCCCATAGTATTCCATTATCACGCAGGAAGTTTGCTTAAGTTCGTCACCAGCATACTGAGAAAATTATTGAAACGTCTGTCGTCCGTTTCATTTTTCGTCGCTCAAAGCTTTGTATTATTTTACGAAAATAACCTCAAATGTAAATTGTAAATATGTTTATATATTTTTGTTTATATGTTTTTTTGCTTCTATTTAGTGTAACAGTAATTGGATCGATTGGATCTACCTCGTCAGCAAAAGTATGGATTTTTCTTATGCTGTACTTTAATATTAAAGAATTAACTTATTATTTAAAAGCAGAGATCCACTCCGCGAAGTCGTAAGTTGATAAGATCGCCAATTTATTTAGTTTTAAAATTAATTTAAAATTTCAGTTGGGGTACTAGAACCATACATTTAAATCACACACTACCTTACTTTTAAATATTTGTTTATTAATATCCTACAGGAAGCAACAAAATTGCTCCGTTGAAACATTACATTGAGCTACAGAAAGGAAAACCAATAAAAGACTCTACGGCTAAAAAAGCATTTAAAAAGAACGTATTATTAACGACCAGCAGCGACGATATTACCCCGCTTGACTACGGTGATCATATCCCTCGTACCCCATCGAACGAGAGTTTAGTTGATTCAACTTCAACAGTACCACCGCCGATTAATCAAGCACATACTCCTGTATTTAGACGGCGTTCTAAAAAAGTAGGTGCGTTAGAACAGTCACAGGCATCGCCGAGCATTATTGAAGCTTTGATACATCGACTCTCGCGCCGTCGTGTAGTACCTTGGATTGGCGCAGGCGTAACCTACAACATGTAAGTAGCATTGAGCTTGTGTGATCGAGCCAAGTATATTCACCTTTAAAAAAAATTAATCGCAAACCATGCAGTTACGGAGGATGGGAAGGCGTTGTAAAATTGCTGTGGGAAGAAGCGGGTCAATTAGATGATTATGAACGCGCACGAATAACCGAAGACTTGACTGTCTTGGCACAATTCGGGTGTTCAAACTTGAAAATGCAAGGTAAAGACATGTGGAGCAGCATTGAACACAAGTTCAAAGAATTCGAAAAGAAAGCCGCACATATCGCTGAAAATGAGGACAAACATATCTCCGCTAATCCCAATGCTGCCGATAACTCGTCTGAGAGCTCCAGTGACTCGGGGAGTGTCACTAGTGCAAGCAATGGTCGAAAAAAGAAGAGGAACAACGACAATCAAAAGTCGACCACATATTCGCTGCTTGACACTACCTTACAAGATCTCCAGCCATTAGTGTGCGGTCCTTGGCCTGCATTATTGACCACGAACTGGGACGCGATGTTAGAGCAGGTACGCAACCTCGCGCGGTAATAATCATTTGACTGACAGTAACAAACTAGTCATATCAAGCTCCGTGGATCAGTAAGAGCTCCTCTAACGAAGTCAAAATTTCGAAATTTGCATTGCGCGAGGGCACTCACTTGCCAGTACGATTCAGAGAAGATGTTCATTTGTTCTACGCTGAATTGAAGTCACAGCGAAGACCACCGATGCTATTGAAACTTCATGGAGATTTCACTGAACGTGGTCGCAAGGAGCTCGTGTTGTCACACGCTGACTACAGAGCAGTGATGGTACGCGATATCTCCTTGAACGAGCTACTACGGCAAATGTCCTCTGAGTACAGCTTTTTGTTCATTGGGACATCGCTTCGTGACCGAGATCTGTTGGGTATTTTAGATGAAGTGTCAGAGGGCCTCGGAGGCGGCATTGGTCCACATTTTTGGCTCACACCGGATGAAGTGTCACCGACACGTGTCCAACACCTTCAAATGAACTTCAACATTCAGACCATTCACTTCGACCCGAGCTTGCCGTTCGTGCAGCGCGTGAAACTCACCAACAAAGCTCTCAAGTAAGACACGACGATGTCCGACAACAAATACCAACTCATCGTATAGGGAAATTGCAGCTCTAGGTTGGGTCGCACCTACGCCTCAAATGCCGTACTTCCTTCAAAACAAGTCGAGCTTGAGCAGGGAAGAAAAGAAAGTTTATGATGGAGTAAACTTCTCGCCGTTCAAAAAGATTGTGTAAGCAATTCTCACCTTGTAACTTAATGTCCTGATGTTATTACAGCATTCCTGTCGGTGATTTTGCTCAAGTTCGAATATTGAATCAAATCATAGACTCAAAAAGTGTCAATGGTCATGGTAATCCGAAACACAAAATAATAATATAATGATTTCTAATTGAGCTCGTAGTGGCTGCATCCGTTGGTGTAGTTAAGCGACAAAACAGATATTTACTCGCAAATGTATTCGGCAGTCAGGTTTTGGCCTCTTTATTGAGACATGATCGCAAAAAGTTGGAAGATTTGCACCTTCTAAACGGTGCTCTTGGTGTTGATGTGCCCAAGTACGGAGGTGTAAAACGTAAGTTGTTTTAATAATAACGAGCACAAAGTTTAACTCGGTTAATAGGCATGGGCACAATAAATTCTCGATTCCAATTGTGGCTTTTGTGTGGCACGGAAGCTACAGGCGGTGGGTCTCCAGGCCGTATTTTCAAAGCAGTCAAATCATTCTTGAAGCACGGTATCAAGTGCTACGAGCAAGGCAGTGTCGTGGACAAGCATGGCAACAAACGACTCAAATTCAGCTTGCCATTGCTAGCGAGTGGTGGTGGACACACCACCTCAAAACTGTCATTGTGCGCGACACTCAGCGCCATCGGCTACTTCCTAGGCACAAAGTTCAAAGTGAGTTGTATTCTTTTTATTATAATAGCACTAAAACCCTGTCGAAGGGTCTGCCAGATGACAGCGGTGTGACAGGCATTGACATTGACATTTACATCGCGCTTAAGAACGAACATAACCCTAACAACGTCTTGGCTGATATCTCTGAAGGTCGATTAAAACCGCACGCGATTATGGCTTCGTCGAGCAAGGCTATGATGCACTTCAGAGTCATTCACATCAAACTTAACGAGCATCACATTGTTCGACAGGTGTGGATGCGTATCGACGGAACAATTGCAGATTTGATGAAAGAGCTCGGCATAGCGTTAGCTCAATCTTGGGATATTGAACTGAGACTAGGCTCAGGTCGTTATGCGCGTGTTTGTCAGATCACAGAACAAGAGCTCGATCAGCCTCTGTTCAAATGGGGCATTGCTGAAGAGGCGCTAATAAAGGTATCGACGCGATTTAAAGGCTTTAAGCCAACGCGTGAGGAGTACAATAGCGATAAAGAAGATGACACAAGCGCCAGTGAGGAAGCGCAGATCTAGCGATTAAATAAACTCCTAACATTCGCTTCAATAAAACGAGTCTGGGGTATACTCAAAAATAAGTTTCACGAGGTAGCATTGAAAATTTTATAGGTCACGCGATAGCTTACGCGTAACAATAGATTTTCCTTTTTAAGTCGCAAGAAAAAAAAAAAAAAATCTGCGAGCTTGATTTTAGAGCTATTAGTAATGGGTATGTACACCACGTTTTAATGGCGATTTATAGTTAATTATTGTGCGTACACAGAATTCTCGGGTGAGCACGCAATATCCTTGTTGTTGCAGACATACAAACAAGCCCTCGCGCTAAATTGGAGTACCATTTCTCCTAGTGCTGCATGGAACTGGTTTATTCACGCGGATGCACTTATTGGAGTCGTTGTGTTAACGCTCATCTTCATTTTTTATTGTTATTTCGGTTCCATTATATTTAATAACTATTCTCAAGTCGACAAATTATGGTCTATTATGCCCGTAATTTATGCGTGGTACTTTGCTACTCAGCCCGTGTTGTCGGGCGAATCAATGCATTTCGATCAACGTTTGGCGATTATGGCTGCCTTGGCGACACTTTGGGGCGTTCGTTTGTCTTACAACTTTGCACGCAAGGGTGGCTATACATGGCACGGTGAGGACTATCGCTGGGAGATCCTCCGCAGTAAATTGGGCTTCATCGGCTTCCAATTGTTGAATGTCACTTTTATTGCCGTCATTCAGAACGTAATTATCAGTTGGTTCGTTCTCCCAATGTACTTTGCATGGTTGAAGCGTGGGACTCCCTTGAACTACATTGACTACGCTGCTACTGGCGCATTCGTTTTCTTTTTGTTGATGGAGACCGTTGCAGACCAACAACAGTGGAATTTCCAACAAGAAAAGAAAAAACTCATTAGTGCTAAAAAGCCGCTAACTGGCGAATTCACTCACGGCTTCATTCACAGCGGCCTGTTCCGCTACTCGCGCCATCCGAA
>Ga0209960_1003512_pt1 | contig 13359 bp, 16 predicted proteins | sample ThiBiot_500_plan_2_FD_183947 | JGI IMG/M metagenome (GOLD analysis project Ga0209960, IMG submission 183947) | Wastewater bioreactor microbial communities from Cape Town, South Africa - Thiocy_expt_500_plan (SPAdes) | ecosystem: Engineered > Bioreactor > Thiocyanate-remediating >... | reverse complement strand
TTAGAGCGTTGGATTCATAACCCAGAGGTCGTGAGTTCGAGCCTCACCGCCGGCATTGTTTTTTTTTTTTGCTTTTTTATCGTTTTTTTTCTTTTGCTTGATTTTATCCTGCGGCACTGTAAATAGCACAAATGAGCCGATTTCGCGTTAAAATTACGCGAGTATCTGTCAGCGATCTTGAAACTCGTCTTAGCAAGCACTTGCCAGACGTAAAGTATATAAATCCGTCTTCCAACCGACGAAAACTAAATTACAATGCTAGGGAGCGGATTTGCCCGTTTGTTAAATTCAATTTCGATAACTTTAAAGCTTACAAAACAGAAATGACAATATACAAGGGTAACTCGGAATTTAAAATAATATTGAATAATTTGTAATATCATCTCAATAGACAAAACTCATTTAATTGATTGACGATTCTTTGCTTTGTAGATTACACATTTCAAAGTACTCGCTCCCTAGCGAAATCCATTATTTTCTCATTAATTTTTATTGTTTAATTCAATAGGAACGCCTCTGGTTTCAGTGTTTCAAAATTTTGCACCCGAATTTTATTATGAAACACGTTTCCCAGACATGCTGCCAGCTAAATTCTTAGTTGTTGAGTGTTGCGACGCAGCAGCAGGCACTAAAGACAGCGTCATAGGTAAATATAACTACCTTCATATATCGCGCTTGTATCTTACCTTTGTTATTAGGCACCGCAGTGATTGATCTGTTCACGCTCGCAACAGGCGCTGAGCTTTATTCACTTCCTCTTTTTGCAGAAGCAAGTACAGTATAGTATTATTTAATACTGATATGTTAATAGGATGTCGAATCTCTAAAGACACGAGCGAAATTAATAGCGAACAAAATTAAAGCAGCGAATGTGAATCCGCTACCAACAATGGATGTGTATGTGGGTATTGACCCAGGTGACGTAAGCAAATTCGAAGGCAAAGTGTTCACCGAAAAGGGTCGAATTCAATTCAAGATTGAGATGGAACAGTTTGCTGATGTAAGATTCTGAAATGCCCGCGGAAAACTCTCTCGTGACACAACTAATCGTTGTTTTTTTTCAGCCTATAATCGTCATGAAACCTATTTCAGTGAATATTACCAATGTAACTATAACAGACAAACTTCAACTCGAATGCTGGTTCACTGGTCTGTAAGTAGCTACTCAAAATAACTAGTATGTGATTTGCACTGACCCGCGCGACAGCAAGAAGACAGTAAAAATCAAGGGCAAGCTCAAGTCAATTGACAAAGCCGAAGATTTGATCTCTGACAAAAGCGGATCAATAAGTACGAAAGTACTTGCATCTTTTTATGATAATGATACATGATGAATATAGGCACTTCACTCACGTATGAGTTGGATGATATGTCCGTGCCTTGCTCGTTTAAAACCCTCATGAACAACGCGATTAGTTTCTCGTTCACAAAGATTCCTGAAAAAGGCTGGAAGGACGCCAGTCTCACCGCTCAAGTACGACACTTTACACTACTCTGTCATAATAATTACACTGAGTATTAATGAGTGAGTGACAGGTCAAGCTCAGCGAGGTTATTAAGCGACGAATCGTCAAAGAAGAATACGAGTTTAACGTGCCACTCGTCGCTCACGGAGGAAAACTCGACGCGACACTCGAGCGCGGCACGGTTTCGGGGAAATTCTTTGTCAAAGACCCGCCGCGGTTTGCACAGCTGAGCGGTGGCGTTTCAACTGAAGTGGGGACCAACGGAAAAGTATTTTTAACCGATCTCGAAGTCCCGATTAATTACACTGAGTACGAATATAAATTTTGATATGGTGAAGGCAATTCACTGATTATTGCCGCATTTTAGGACCGACGTGAGCGACGAAATGTTGTTTAAAGACACACCTTCCCGGCCTCGAGCACGCACTTTGTCCAGCCAGCTCGAAGAGTACAGCAATAATCCGTTGTTCACGTTGAAAGGATCGTCAGCGCCGCTTCTTAAAGTGACTACAGGAGAAGAATTGAGCGAGCCCCTGAGCGACAACTCTCAGCTCGGAAAGTCCCTGCAGAACGTGTTTGGGAATAACTCGACTCAAATAGTATCAAATCCTGTCAATGTACCGCTACACGTGAACAATTATCCCTCGACTCGGTCAACAGATATTCTTACAGGCCAATCAAATTCACATTCCGCGCCAAACTCTCCTTTCAGCGATCGGAAGGGCACGTCTACACCACCCACGTCTACCAATCCATCGTCAGCCTCGATGAGCTCAACAATGAACACATATTCCACATCCACGCCAAGCTCGCCGACTGTTGGTTTGAAATCTTCGACGCCCAAAGCTGAGTCGGGACACAAGCCCCTTCCCAGTCAAGTGCACTTAATTTCGAGGCCAGTGCGTGCGAGTTCTAGTCCCAGCAAACCCCAAGCAGCTAAGAACTCAAAGCCTAAGGACTCTGCGTATCCCAACTATTCGCCTATGCAGCATCAGTACGGTACCTTGCAGAGTGCCATAGAAGAGGATGAATAAATGTTTTAAATTATCATCTTCAATTGTGTAATTTATTGTATTCACTCTTCGTCTTCAATATTGTTCTTCGCCAACAATTCCTCAATATCCTCCCACGCTTCGTCTGCACGAATATATTAGTCCAACAACTTATTCTTGACTCTAGTACTTGCCTGCATCGAGCTCTCTGAGCACTGAGTTGTCAGCCAATGCCTCCATTATAACGCGGATATTCAATTCATTTGACGACAATGACAGCGACCTCAGTCCTTTATTAACGCGCAACATGTCACGCACTTGGGTACTCGCATCCGCCCCAATTTGGTTGAAGCGCAAATCGAGAAGTTGCAGAGTAACATTCGATTGTAGCGAAGTGCATATTGCGCGACATCCGCTTGAGCCGATGGAATTGCGCATCAAATGTAGTTCTCTGAGCTGTGAATTAGTCTTGTTCAGGGCTTGTGCCAGCCAATGCGCGCCTTTTTCGGTCAATTCGTTTTGTTCAAGCGTCACTTTCTGTAGTTGATTGAAATGCAGTCCTAACACTCTGCACACCTCTTCGGTCACTTCAGCGTAGTTCAGCTTCAACTCTTTGATCACATGATTATGCGCCAACAATTCTTCCAGCCACTTCGCACTGTGTGCAATGCTGGATCCGCTGAGGTCGAGCGAGGTCAGTGCTGGATGCCCGCCGAGGCCGACACTTAACCACTGATATCCAACGGATTCAATCCAATTGTTTGCTAAATTTAGAACCGTCAGCGAATTATTTTGTTGCAGTCCTTCGCTGAGAATTTTAATCGATTTAGTGTCAAAATGATGGAAATGATTTCCTTTCAAATTGATTTTAGTCAATCGATTTAACTTCAATATCTCATTCAACATTCTGGCGCCACTTTTTTCAATTGCAATGTTGTTAGCTGACAAATTGAGCGATTTTAATGAGGAGTTGCGTTGCAGTGCTGCCGATAGATCCGGTAAGCCTTCGTCCCCAACATCGCAACCACTTAAATTGAGTCTAGTGAGTGCTGTGTTATGCGATAAGAGTTCAGATAAATGTTTGGCGACATTGTTGTTGCCATTCAATTTTAGATGCGTCAATGTAGGGTGGTTTGAAAGTGCTTGAAATATTCCGTGGTACATGTGTGATTTTAACTCGCAATGCTTGAAGTTGAGCCAAGTAATGGAAGTGTTTCCGCTTAATCCACGGCATAACGCTGGGATCTGCTCATCTTTGAGAATATAACCTTCTAAATCGAGATCCGTGATTTTGTTTAACTCGATATCCTTTCCTTCCTCGAGTGCTGCTGTTACTTCCTCCATGTCTGACATCTATTAAACTTTCCAAGTATCTTTAATTTGAATCTACTAATGGCCATATAAATTACGGTGCGCTTAATATAAATTATTTGATAAATTATTATATTTATCTAACTAGCAGCACAACCAATTTTTCTTTAAATATTCAAAGTTACGGTTACTAATTAGCACTATTGTGTCATGAAGCGGTTTGTCGGTGGTAAATTGCTCTTGTAACTAAGGTAAAGACAAATGGTAAAACTGTTTTTGTAAAATTTATTGTACACAACCCCCCCCTCCTTTCACTTCTTGGAATCACCTTTACTGAACACAAGATCCGTCGTTGAACCGCGCAACGAAGAGGGTACATCAGCTGAACGTCCGGTCGCTAGTCGCGCAGACACATTACCACGTGAGCCGGTGCTGCTACTGTACAGAAAACGATGTTTTTCCGTCTCATACATGTTTGTCAGATCATCCTCTGAACGACGAGCGACGAGCCTAACAAATCCATAAGTATACCCCAAAGGAGTAGTGCTTCCTACGTACCAAACCTTGGGCACGAACAAGAGCCCCAGAGCAATGGTAGTGGTGAATAAAATAGCTAAGCAAAGCACCATGAAATTCGCTACCACATTCGTAACGACGATCATCGGAACGAGAATCACCACAGACACAAAGGCAAAGTTGTACATCTGCAGAATACAATCAGATTGGGTGATTCGAGTTACTGTCACTGTGCAGTCACGTACCGAGATGGCAATGTATCGCGCCTCGTTGAAGAAACTGTAAGGAACTTTTCGCGTCATAATCGCCACTACAACACCAGAAAATACGGTCAATCCCTGAAATGGAAGGTGTTACTTGCGTTGATTGGACAACCAGTACTAGTACTCACTTTGTAGCCGATAATAATATAGAGAATAGGCTGGAAGAAATAGCACGTGCGGTAGTTGCTGAATTCGTCGCCGGGATTGATCTCCCATTGAGTGGCAATCGGGAAAATAGATTGTAAGAGCACTAATAATACCTAATACTCCGTATTTTAGGGTGGTCGAATAGCGCAGTTAAGACGATTACGTACAACATCGAGCGACAAGAACACAGCAAGCGCTTTGATGAGATCGTTGTTGGTCCAAGATTTGATTAACAATTTCTTGGCGTTGAAAATACGATACACTCGAATAGTCTTGATAAACAAGCTCCTGCAATCACGTGTCAAAAGGTGTTTTCGATCAGTTGTAGTACGTACACGAAAAGCAATGTGAATCCCATTGACAAGAGCCAAATGAACATTGAACACGTCTGAGGGAATCGTTAGAAAAGGCTTTGATAACGTGATAAAATCTACGCACCACGTCAGAGTGATCAATGGCGTACATGACTACTGAAGTGTAAATGAACATGATGCCCACGAGCATCATCACCATAAACAACGGCGTGGCGCTCATCATCACGATCGAGTCTCGGCTAAAGTGTCGTCAGTCCCATTCTGATTCAGATCATTGGAGACGTACCGATGCAGCACAAATGCTGCTACTAAAATAGTGACGGCAACAAGCAGGGCACTGATGATGAGCATTGGCAGCGTAAAGTTGGATTCAATCAACAAGTACATGGGTGCTGAACGAAGGGCAGTCAGTAAACAACTGAGGCACCAGTGACTGCATACATTTCTCGTTGCCAGTGCAAATATAAGCCGTGCTGCTGACTCCAGGACAGCTCGCACTGCGTAGACACCAACTGAAATTGGCGGGCGCAAACTGATCTGTGCGCATTAATACCCCCGCACTTTGAAGTTCAGACACAACCTCTGTCATTAACGACATGCTATATCGTGTGTAAATATTTGCTGAATTAGTATAAGGCGCTTACTCGTAGACTTCGGCGTAGTTCCCCTGTGGGATGATGCCTGCGCTGCTCAGAACATCGACTGTGGTGGACCATTTGCTGACGTTCATCAGACCAAAGGTCTCACCCGTACCCCTGCGTACATGATGGTCAGTCAGTGTATGACAGTCCTGATATCGTACCAAATCAGCTTGTTAACTTCGTTCATCATCCATCGCTGATGGTCGTCGCCACTCCATATTAAATTGACGCAACCTTCGAGATTGTCTCGACAATAGATCCAACCTCGTGCCATTGCTCTAAAACGATGGACCATTAGTACTAGATATTCAATGTTTTATTGACCTTAAGAATCTCTTTGCAATGTCTTTATTGCCCGTTTTGTTCAGCCAGTCACGTGACACAAACAAACTATCCTGTAGCGTTGCGGTGCCTAAGAGAGTATTAATAGACTTGCAATAAATATAAATGTTATATTTTGACCAGTTGCTGTATGAGGGCAAGCAAGTCTTCTCTTTGATTCGTAACGCATGCTTAGCTCATATAAATGCATCTCATTAATTCTTATTGAACGGGAACCAAATACCTACCTAGATCTTCGAAGCTAAAAATAGAGAAGTTCTGCGGTTTATATAATTGAGTGGCATTAGGTGCAATATACCCTAGTAGTTGTGCAAATTCATTGTATGTTGTTGCCATGACCTAAGTTAAAAGAAATATTATTTGATAAACTTACTGCTATACATTTCTAAAGTAACAGTTTGGAATAACCCCAATGCAGCAGTACAGCAAAAATACAGTTCGCAATTAATACATACACAATCTGACCTCCCTTGTAGCAATCCTAGCGGGCTGAAACTCTGCGAAATCCTTTTGATGCTCGTTTGCACATCCAAACCGTTCTTTACTAGCGCAGCTCGAAATTCTGGAGCAGAAATAGGTCAGATTTCATGGAGCAATTTAATCGTATTAAGTGATTCGAAATTTATAACCCTTGTGGGAATTTTTCAATACCTTCATCAAGTCCGTCCCACATCGACACAGTTTTGTCGCGTAAATCTGCGATGCTCTTAATGTTGTCCTCTGCCCGCGTCACTGCAAGTGTTGAGCTACGTTGAAATACCTACGGATCGGTTAATTGCCGATGTTAACGTGTACTCTCTTCAAATAAACTTGTTGTAATATGATATTACGAAGAACTAAACATCGATAACAATACCTGAGATATAATAACGATATCTGAACCAGCTACATGTGTCTTCAAACTGACTTGTGACCAAGCGACGCCGAATTGAGCAATATCTTTAATGACCTGATCAATCATAATCTAGTTAATCAGAATTATACAAGCAACACTGCACGAAAGGGCGGTTGAATACGAGATACTCGAAATTAACTAAAAATAGACACCTCATTGAATGCCATTCGAACTAAAAATATTGTCCAGTCAAGCAAATCGCCTACTTTTTCTAGTAACGCCTCGACTTACTCTTATTACTTACCCATTCTGCCGTATCCACTCCAGGACCGCCTGATAAAACCACTACTTCCAAGCATTCTTCTCTAAAGTAGCCCAACTCCTGTGCAGCTGCATAACCTATCCATTTATTAATAAAAACATGATAATTACATTCAAGACAGAACCGATTAATTCAAAAGCGGATGGATCCAAATTGTCAATCAAGAAATCATTACTAATGTCCCCTGTAAACTTGATTTTGATTTCCTTATATCTTACCTGCAAACTGTGCTTGCAACACCCATTGTAGCTGAATCCTAACTCTATCCATCGAGGCACAACCGTTTTGAGTAGCAAGGCCGAGAGCGCATCCGAAAAACATGCACGCGCCTAAAATTGCGGCTACAAATCGATAATTCATCCTGTGTGGTTCCTTGTTTTTGTGTTCTATAAACACTACTTTCGTCACCAAAATTTCAGAGCCGGGGACATGTGTACGACACCTGTCAGCGGAGATGCACCACACCTGCTCAACGAAGAAATTGTGCTCAAAACAGGCCCGCATACTAACTTAATTCTGCTTTGACTTGTACGTTCGGCGACAAATCAGACCTGGAGTGCAACTAACCTCCCTAATAGTTTTATTCTAATGTAACAAGATTAACGATATATCAAGCGCATCGAAGATTGGTTGTCATAAATGGTGTGACATTTCGAGGCAGAGAATTGGCTGCTTAGAGACCCAAAACGGCCAAAAAACCGACGAATGACATGACTCCGGCGGTGACACACGAGGCACCGTTGGTGTTCTGTGCGGGGCACGTTGTTAGACGAGTAGCACCTGAACAAAAAATAAAGAAGTTGGTTAGATCGCAGCTCATGAGCGCAATACAATGGGAGCACGCACCATTAGGGCAGGCGGTCGCAGCAGTGGCACAAACGCTCTGACCGCCAGAGGCTAGAAGTCATTTGTTAGTCTCGATCTCTATTCTACCTTCAAACACTTACAACTGCACCAAGTGCAAGGCGAGTTAGCATCTTGAGCGGTAGCAGTGCAAGTGTTGCAATCAGAGAGAGAAGAACAGGTTTCTTCTCACGAAGTTAGAGTTTCGATCTTTTGATGGCAACGCAATTTTCGAACTTACGGTAGGCGGAGCAAACTTGGGTGGTTTTTAAGGGAGATGTACTGCTCGCATAACGCCAGTTACTGCAACCCTTGTAAGTGGGACCGGCAGAAGTTCCTACAAACAGTTATCGGCAAATCAAAAAAATGTTGTCTCGAAAATAATTACAATGATCATACCGGTCATGCAAACACCGGTTGACATGCAGAATCCACAGGATGCACTCATACAGTCAGTACAAGCGCTGTTATCCGGATTGTAGCAAGGGTCTGATGTTTCGTAAAATTAATATATAAACCTCAAAAACGTAAAATAACAAGTGGACTTACCGGGACAAGTGGATTGTAGGGTGAGTGTAGAGCCCTCGCTGTTTGTGCAAGTTTGCGAAGCAGTCTGGGTATTATCGAGGCATCCAAGTGCTTTAAATATTTTAAATCGTTAGTGCAGTAATGCGCGAGAATCTCAACAGCGAAATTTAGGTTTACTTTTTTCAGAAATTAATGATCTGGAAATCATGAGTAAATGTTAAATTAATGTCATTGTTATTTTTTTACGTTAAGATTTGAAATAACCTTTGGGGGTAATTAAAAAGATTTTGTCGAATCCGGTTCGAATAGTTTGCAATCCCTATAACCAATTTGGTACTTACTGCTACAGTAGATGCATGCACCACTGCTCAAACAGTTGAAGCAATTACCGCGGTTTTGCGTAGAGGTGCACGTTGAGTTTTGTGCAGTAACGACTACGAGCAGTAACGAGGCAAGCAAGAAGATCTTGAACATTGTAGAAAAAAGATTGAATATAGAAAGCAACAAGCACGACGTGTGGTTTTGCGTCTATGGAAGGATTACACTTTATCTTTGAGAGCAATGTACTGCAGGAAAAACAATATTGAATCTCCGACAAAATAACGCCCAGAAAAAAAATATTGCAGGAAATGCAACGTAAAAAGTAAAAAAAGCAAAAAATTGACTCTTTATAAACGTTAAAACATATGGAGAATTCAATCATAATACAAGTTGCTTGAAGTTGTTTTTTACTTTTTTTTTGATTTCTTCTCGCAAGTACAAGCCCGCAGAAGGAATTTCATCACAAAAACAAATCCACGTGGGATAAGTATCATTACAGAAAGCAGAAGTAATTGGAATTAATTCTCTAAGCGCTGAAACACGCTTGTGGTTTATTATTGATCGGTAGGTACAGAGAACGGTGTATTGCATTTAACCCTATTTTCCACCACGCCCAGCTCTTTGTATGAAGGGGTGGAGTTATCCAGTGTTTTCAATAGCCAACTTCCGAAATATACAAATTACAGCATGATTAATAACTCCTTTTGGTCTTTGGGAGCCTTGGTGTAACTGTCGGCTAGAACTCCTCTGAGTCCGTAGGAAAGTCAATCAGTTCTACACGACTACCTGCCTCGCCCAGTTCTATACATGGATATACAGTACCATCTACGCCCTTAAATGCTACCCCGTAGTCAATGCCGTCGATAATGAAGCGTATTTGTTTCATTTTCTGGTTATAATTGACTTCAATGATCTTGCCGGGCTCGATCATCTTGTCGCAGTAACTATGACTGACTTCATCTTCCATGGAGAACAAATTGCCACAGTAAAGATTTAAATACCAACCGCAGCTCAAAAAGTTGGAGGCGTTGGGTTCAAAAGTTATCGGCGCCATACCAACGTTCAAAGTAGTGCTATTATAACAACGCACTCGATATGAGCTATTAGGCTTGTTGCCCAGAATTGCTGCGTCCCAACCTGCGCCAGTTGTGCGCGTGGCAATTCGATTTTCTTCGCTCAACACTATCTTGTCGGACTTTAGTTTGGAGTCCCAACGAAGCGGCGTGTCTTTAGGGTACTTCTTCTCTAACTGCTTGAGTAGTCCTTCAATCTGATAGAACTCTGCCTCCAATCTGAATTCTTTGAGTTCCGCGCTTGACAAGTCTTCTTTGAGGATCAGCAAGCCAGTGCGCAGGTAATTCAAAATTGTTGCAAAGTGCTTGGGATCTCGGTCTATAAAGTACGAGCCATCTTCATCGGCTTCGAGATTAAACTGCCCACTAAACATCGCCGAGAGCATTGAACGTTCTTTAAGTAGAGTTTGAAGGGATGTAACAAATAGTTGACCGCCAACGCTCAATTTAATCTTCTTATTTGGTAAATTCTTCTGTATCGTAGTGTTAACGATGTTGTTATTAATTAGTGCGAGGTTATTGGGAACTGACGGCGGAGCTGGGGTGGATTTAAGTTGTTTTAAAAATGAGCCGAGGTGATCTCGCAAAACCTCGACTTCTTTGATCAAACTCTGCTCGCGATTTGTTGTATCTTTGCTAATTATTGACGTAGATTTTCCACTTTCTAGGGCTGACTTGCCAAGTTTTAGTTCGCTTTTGCTGAAATTTAAAAGGGTCAAGTTAATACTTCTGAAGTAAGTTAGAAAATAGCTGTTTATTAATTTAATTAACTACGCCTTAAATTTAATCTAATATTTAATTTATATTAGCGAGTGTTCGTAATTTTGAATTTTATTTTTGGTCGATCACTTACGTTGGTGAGCCTACATCACCATTACTACTGTCAGTACCACTTGTGTTAACTTTACTCTTGCGTTTCGTTGGTGGCGGGGAAGTAGTCGATACCGGTGCGTTACCCGGGGAGTCTTCGTGCTGAACATCCATCCAGGTTTTGTCAAAAATGATTGATTCAATTGTGTTGTGATAGTTTAGGTTCGTTTATAATCGCAAAGTATCGTGGCACCAAAATGTAAGCGAAACATCACGTGACATTCCATTCGCTGAATTGGCTGCTTAAGATAACTCAATCTCTTGATGTTTATGCTTAATGTTTTTTTTGTTTTATTAGTGGGCATTGGTATCGACGAGTCTATTGCTAACATTTTCGAACAACGAGCACGGCAAAGCAAAAACATTACTTGCACTGTATAATAATTACTCGAAGGGATAATAAATTTATTAAAATTACAGTGTACAAACGAGTTTCGGAGTAAAGTGTAGTGTATTTAGCTTGAAATTAAATTTACTATTATGATCGTAACCCCCCTTTCTCTACAATCGAATTAAATTGTATTAGAAAGCAAGTTCCAATCACAGTAATAATTATTAAATTTCATTCTAAAGCACTTTTAGCCACCACCAAGGGCATATAATATATATATCATGTCTTATTGAGCAGGAATAATTCGAATATTTGCGCGCGTTGCGATTTTTTGCGCCTTTTCGGAGATTGTTCGCGCAATCACGACGCATGCCAAACTGTGAGCGGGATTGACGGTCTTGTACAGCTTGCCAATGCGAATTAGCGTTACCACATCGCCAATATCTACACTCTGTACCGAGCAGTATTTTATTAGTATCGATTAATTAATCGCTATAAGACAGTTCATTAAAGCGGCAACAGATTTAATTCGAATGTTTCCTAGCTTAGCATAATTGTCATATTATTAAACCGGGTCCACAATAAAATTTAAAACAACAACTAAGAACGTTGTTAAAAATAATAAAAATAAGTGACAATATATGTTAATTTATATTATTACAAGTACTTACGTCCCTAGTGTCGCACAAATAATTATTATCGAAATGTTTGATGAGATCTATCTCAATTTCTTCTGGATAGCCATAAATAGTACCTAAAATATTTTTAATACATTATTTTATACGCATATCCATATAATAAAATTGAATAAAACAATTAAATTTCTTCGGTTTGAAATTTGCTTGCGGATCTCTTCCGGATCGAAATGTTTCGTAGTACAAGATATCGTTATTACCTTTCTGATCGTAATATTTCCACAATTGCAATTCACTTCCTGGAAATTCGCGTTCTACCAGAGATTTGAGTTCGATCGTAGATTTAGTGCCCGTTGGCACGTCCTTGACTAAATTTTCAGTTACATTCGGCTGAGGTGCCGCAACAGGAGTTGGAGGTGGTTGTACATATGTTTGTGGATTTGTTGATGGCAATACTTTCTCTAATTCTGCTCTAATCATTGCAGTAATCACGCGGCCAAATTCCTGCTTGAAATCTGGATCTCTTAACACTGAAAGTACCGTGTCTCTATTTACAATTGCCTCGTTCCTCTGTTAGATATAATTTTTAATAAGCTTTTTTTTTTTTTTTTAATGGGGAGATATTAAATACGCCGGATGTACAGAAATATAATACATACGTCATTAGCGAAGCTGCCAGAATGATAAATGGAAGGATAACTGTCATTTCCAAAGCTCGATGAAAAGCTGTCAATGCTGCCACGATAGCCGGGTGACTATTATTAATCAAATCCAAATTAATTTTTGACGTTGTAAATATTTTTACGACAATTATAACAAACGGATAATAAACAAATAATTAATTATAAATCATGGTATACGTTAAAACAAGTCGCGCATTTAATAATGGCGGATTTAAAAAAGCAATATTTTCAAAGGAAACAAAATCTCTTATTTTAATTAATTCCTGCTTACATTTAAAAGTTGTTGTGAGTAATTTAATGGGGGTTGGCCTTCTCCATTTATTTGGTCTCCATAACCCGAATTACCGCCTGAATTGGGTTGTTGTTCTGACTGACCGCTCAATCCACTGTTATAATTATTGGGGTCGTATTGCTCGGCCATATTATAGACTTGTGTAGCCATACAAATAAACAAGAGGAAACGAAAAGTTGAAATTCGCTACTGGCCAGTCAGTGACAGGTGTCAACAAAAGTGCAACGACCTACGCAGCCAACCATATTAATTCGGTGAACATATTACTTCATTTCGTGGTGCGCTAATATTAGTACGAGATTGGGATCGTTTTGTAATTAATCAAGTGACGCTATTAAAGGAGTATTTATTACACGACGACTTGCACGTTTTTCTTTGTCGGGGTGCGTGCAGGCGATAAGATCCGACCAACGATAGGTATACCGGACAACCAACCGCCGGATTTCGATCTGTAAAAGTATCAGTAAACACAGTCATAATTAAGAATCATAGCTGCAAGATTACCTCTCACTGTAAGGGCTCTGAGGGGTGTTTGCACCGCTCGCTAAGTATTGTGCGCGAGACTTCGGGTTGACAGGCGTCGCGGGTCCGTCGAGTGGCGGGGGAGGGAGATTTAATTTTCCCGCATTGTTGG
>Ga0209960_1003511_pt1 | contig 13362 bp, 17 predicted proteins | sample ThiBiot_500_plan_2_FD_183947 | JGI IMG/M metagenome (GOLD analysis project Ga0209960, IMG submission 183947) | Wastewater bioreactor microbial communities from Cape Town, South Africa - Thiocy_expt_500_plan (SPAdes) | ecosystem: Engineered > Bioreactor > Thiocyanate-remediating >... | reverse complement strand
AATAAAGGAGGATGCGGTGTGAATGCAAATTGTATCAACACACCAGGAAGTTATGAATGTCATTGTAAACCTGGATATTATGGAAATGGAATTACCTGTTCTCCATGTCCTGCAAAGTTTTATTCATTTAATGAAACAACATGCCTTCCTTGTCCTGAAAATTCAACAAGTTTAACAGCAAGTCCATCAATTTATTCTTGTAAATGTAGTTTTCCAAACCATTATCCTGATGATCAAACATCAACTTGTATTTCTTGTTCTTTTGGATATTTATTGGATAATACTTCGAATACATGCCAAAGTTTTTTTCATTTTTTATTTTATTTTATTTATTTATTTATTTATTTCTTGATTTTCGATCCAAGAAATAAATTTTCACCAATAAATAAATCAAAATAGAAATTAAATGTTCAACATTATCTTCGACTGGAGGAACCTTTCAATCAGTTGAAATCAATGAAATATCCTATTCAAATTGTTCATTAAATTATTATGTATTTCAAAGTGTATCACCATATTCTCCAATATTGAATGAAAAAGGCAAAGCTATTTGTTTATTAAACAATGATAATATCACAGCAAATTGGAGTATTATTGAACTTTGTGAGCCAACATGTTTAGCTAGACCAGGAAAATGTGATAATAATCAAGTTTGTGCAAAACCAATTGGAGAAACAATTGAAAAATGTATTTGTGCTGGTTATGTTGGAAAATATTGTGAAACTGTTGATTCTCAAGGTTTTTTTTTTCTTCTCTCTATTTATTTCAAAAGTTTCTCAAATAATAGTTTTGTTCTCTCAAAAAAAATAAAAAAAAAATAAAAAATAGGGTGCAACACATTAAATTGTTTAAATAATGGTAATTGTATAGATAAAACTGATACAACTGCAGCATATTGTAATTGTACTGGAACAGGTTATGAAGGATCTTTTTGTGAAATAGATATAAATGATTGTGTTGAAAATGTAACATGTTTAAATGGTGGAACATGTATTGATTATGGAGTTGGTAAAACAGTTTGTGTTTGTCCTTATGGATTTATTGGAACACGATGTGAATTATGTACTCCTGATACTTGTTCAAATAATGGAAAATGTATTATTCAAAATGGAATTTCATCTTGTAATTGTTTTGGAACTGGTTATGAAGGTGATTTTTGTGAGATACAAAAAGATTGTCGATCAAAAAAATGTTTAAATAATGGAGAATGTAGAATTAATTATGATAATGATACAGCAAAATGTATTTGTAAAGATGAATATAAAGGAGATATTTGTGAAATGGAAAAATATTCAACAGTTGATCAAGTGACAGTTTATTATTTCTTGGGACCAATCTTTGTAATTTATTTATTAGTTTGTCTTGGAATCTTTCTTCAAGCAAGAAGAGGTGATAGAGAAACCAAAAAAAGTTGGATCTTCTTTTTATTAAGATTTTTGATGTCATGTTTAGGAATATTTGATTTATTAACTGATATATTCTTTATTATTCAATCTTATGATTATGGAATTGAAGAAAATAATTTTGGATTTTTTTGGTCAAGTTTAGTTTTTACAGTTGTACCATGGAGTTTAGCAGCAATTTGTACTGGAATCTTTTTAGTCGCTTGGAAAAGGAAATTAGATTTAAGTGATTCTTCTCATAATAATTTTATGATCTTTTCATTTTTTACAGTTGTATCATTATTATCAGCAAATGGAGTTGAAACATTTCATTTGGTTTCAAAATATTTATTTTTGAAAGAAGGAAAAGTGATTCAAGTTTCAGATTATGCTGGATATTTAACAATTTATTTTATTATCAAGACATTTATTGAAGATTTTCCTCAATTAATTATTCAAGGAATTTTTCAAAGTGAATTAGGAAAAGCAAATCCAATTGTAACATTATCTTTAGCAAATTCAGCATTATCATGTTTTATCACAGCAGTTACTTTCCCTTTTACTCATGAATTTGATTATCTTAAAAACAAAGTGGACAAAATGGTTAGTGGAAGTGGAACTTTCTATCAACCTTCAAAAGAACAATTATTCCAAATGCAATAATTAATTTAGAATTTCCACTTCATCATGTAATAATAATAAATAATACCATGTCAAGATCAAAATTTTTGAATTTATTTTCACAATATAAACATTTTATAGAAGCTGGATTGACATCTTTTAGTAACTGAAAAGATGGAGATCTCCTGCTTCCAACTTTCCAGCTCTCCTTGCATGTATGCTTCGAACTTGTGCAGCCATATCTCCATTATGTGAACCAACTTGAAAAGGTAAAGCTTGTGGATTGGGAGGTGGATGTGATTCATGTCCATGTCTCAACCAAGGAAATACTTCAAACATGTTCCTCAAAGCAGCAGTTGCACGGTTGAATTCAGGGAAAAAAAGAAGTCCTGATCCAATTCTTTCAGCTTGATGAGTATCAACAAGGAATTGTTCTATATTCTCTACTGTGCGAGGATCTGGTTGTCCCAAAGCATTTTGATGAGGTCCACCTTGTGCAGCAAAAGAAATATTATTGTGATGCCATTCAATATGAATATAAGGATCAGTCAAAGTTGTAAGTTCGCCAGCATTTTCTAAGAGAGCTTGTCTATTCTTTGGGTCAATAAATTGTTGAATCGCTTTGTGAGACTTTTTGCTCATGGTTCCGAAGGAAGAACTACAATAAATAAAAATCAACGCATAAAGGTTTTTTTCTTTTTTTTTCAAAAAAAAAAAAATGAATAAAAGCAAAAAATATGAAAAAAAAGTAATAAACTTTGAAATCAAATTTGTATTTCTTTCTTTGATAATCTCAAAAAAATTGACTCATGAATCTACAAAGGTTTTGGTATCGAGTGTAAAAAGTAAGTGGAAAAGAAAAAAAAAAAAAAAAAAAAAAAAAAAAAAAAAAAAAAAAAAAAAAAAAAAAAAAAGCAAAAGTAAGAAATAAAAAAGAAAAGAAAAAGAAAAGCAAAAAAATGAAAGAAACAAAACAAAAGTTGAAAATTTAAATCGAAATCAAAAAATTGTTATTGAGTAAAGTTATTGATATAGAAAGAAAATTACCTTGAGTTGGGTTGAGTTGAAAAAAAATAAAATAAAAAAAACAATGACAACAAGCTTTTTTTTTTCAACCGAAAAATGGCGGACTTCAAAAAAAAAAATTTTTTTTTTCTCTGATTTTTTTGGTTTCAATTTCTAATAAGATTTTTCTTATAAGATTCTTCAATAAAAAGTTTTAGTTTTTAGTTTTTAGTTTAAAACCTTTCAGTTGATTTGGTTTCTTTGTTTGAATCAATAACATATGACAAAGTATTTCATTATAGGAGGAGGAATAGCTGGTAATTGAAATTTCATTTTTTTTTTTAAAAAAAAAAAAAATTTCACTTTTTTGAATCAAAAATTCTTATTTTTATTTTATTTTAGGATTAACTTGTGCTGAAAAATTACTCGAACTTTGTAAAGAAAAAGAATCAGATTCAACTATTACTTTAATTTCAGCTACAACAACTTTGAAGGTATGTTTATTTTTGAAAAATTGAGAAAAAAAAAAAGAAAATTATTATAATTCATTGATTTTAGGCTGTTGGAAAGATTGAAAAAATCACTCCAAGAATTGAATTTATTGAAGTTACAGAAAAGAGTTCTTCAGAAATCCAAACCGGAATTCAATTTGTTCAAGCTTTTGTAAATTTAATTGATGTGAATAACAAAGTAATTGGATTTTGAATTTTTTTTTTTTTATTGAACTCCGAAAGTAAGCTAATATTCTATGTAAAAAATAAAAAAAAAAAAAAAAGATAATCAAGACAACAAATGGAGAATTTCAATATGATAAACTTTGTATTTGTTCAGGTGCAAGTCCAAATGTAATATTTACCCATGATAATGTTATAGGAATACGAGATACTGATAGTATTCAAGTATTTTTCTTTTTTTTTCCCTTTTTTTTTTCCCTTTTTTTTAAATTGTAAATTATTTATTTCTTTAATAAAATAACAATAAATAAAAGGCTTTATGTTCAAAATTAGAAGGTGCAAAAAAAGTCGTTTTGGTTGGAAATGGGGGAATTGCTTTGGAGTTAATGTGAGTTTTTTGTTTTTTTTTGTTAAAAACAAAAAAATTGAATGAATTAATCAATTAAACAACAACATAATTCAAATAGTTCTGCCATTCAAAATGTGGAACTAATATGGTCAATTAAAGATGATTATATTGGAAGTACATTTTTTGATCAAGGAGCTTCTGCATTTCTTCTTCCTGATTTACCTCAAATTCGAGAACAATCAAAGAAAGATCCAATTCAAACTGAATCAAAATCTATTACTCAAGAATTAGAAGCTGGTGGAGAAAATTCTAATAAGAGACAAAAACTATCTGGTGCTTCGCTTGGACCAGGATGGATTGATTCATTTTCCTCACTTCCTCAAAATCAAGTAACAAATGTAACAATTAAATTTCAAACTGAAGCCACTGAAATATCAGAAGATCCTCCTTCTAATTGTACTATTTTATTTTGATTTATTTTTTTTAAAAAAAAAATCAATACTCAAAAAACAAACAAACAAAGATGAATCAACATCAAAATGGCCTTTGTATGTTACACTTTCTTCAGGAGAAGTTATTGGATGTGATTTTCTGATTTCAGCAACTGGAGTACTTCCTTATACCAATTTCTGTGGAGAAGAATTTAATAAAAGTGAAGATGGAGGATTAATTGTAAATCAATATTTTGAAACAAATGTTCCTGATGTTTTTGCAGCTGGGGATGTTTGTGAATGTTCTTGGGATTTTGAAAAGCATTGGTTTCAAGTAAATTTATTTGTTCATTAAATTAAATTTGTTTTCTTTTTTTAAAAAAAAACAAAAAAAACAAAAAAAACAAATATAAGATGAAATTATGGACACAAGCAAGAGCAATGGGAATTAGGGCTGCTTGCTCCATGGTTGATAAATCACTTACACTTGAAGATTTTAATTTTGAAATGTTTACTCATGTTACAAAATTTTTTAATTATAGGGTTACTCTACTTGGATTGTAATTTTTTTTTTTAATTTTCTTTTTAATTTTCTTTTTCTTTTTCTTTTTCTTTTTCTTTAATTTTAAAAAGTTCTAATTAATAAAGGTTTAATGGTCAAAAACTTGATCAAAATTTTCATGCTTTATTAAGATGTTCTCCTGGTGAATACATCAAAGTTATAGTTTCAGAAGGGAAAGTTCAAGGAGCATTAATAATTGGAGAGACTGAATTAGATGTATTCTTTCATTTCTTTTTCTTTTTCTTTTTCTTTTTTTTTTTGCCGAGGATTTTCTTAATTTTTTTTTTTCAAAAATGAATCAGGAAACCTTTGAAAATTTAATCTTAAATCAACTTGATATTTCTCACCTTGAAGATAAACTACTTGACCCAGATATAGATATTGAAGATTACTTTGATTGATTCTACAAAACTTTCAAAAAGAAGAGCTAAGTAACTTAGTTCAAATAAATATGAAATGATGGATCGGAATCATCTAGAACGCAGATCCTGTTGGTTAAATCTTTCAATATATTCTGTTAGAGTTGCAGTTTGAGCTATTCTGGCCCACCGTTGTCTCTGCGTTATTGATGATAAATCTATGAGCGAAGGTGTCCCTGAATTCTTTAGCAGTCGAGGGTTTTTGGTTAAGTGAGATCCACCACCTGAGAGCCTCTCCTTCTAAGTTGCTGATCCAATGAAAAGGCTGTTGGTTTTCAGAACAATTCCATTTTAAAGAGCCAGATATCTGCTTCTCTGACATCTCTATCTATTACACAAAGAAAGATGGATTTAAAAAAAATTGATGTTGATCACGACAAAATTTTTTTTGTAAATCAAAAGATAAACTTTTCCATTCTTTCGAAGGCTTGATTGTAAATATTATTAATTTTCATTGATCTATTAGAAAGGAAAAAGGAAAATGGGATCTCATGACTGCAAATCCTCGATCTATTAAAAAAAAAGCGAACTTTTCTAGCCTTATGAAAAGCTCTTATTTCTTCTTTCTCACGTGACTTCGTTTTTGTTATTCTCGAAGTTGAAATAGAAAATTATAAATCACGTGAGAAAGAAGAAATAAGAGCTTTGTAACAAGGCTAAACTTTTCATCTATCTCTCTCCGTTCCTCACGTGAGGTCGACCCATTTATGTCAAAACAACACAATCAATTATTATTACAACTATAACTCCAATCCAACTCCAACCACACTTACAATTATAATGAAACTATACATCAATTATAGTTTTATAATACCTTACAATGATTGTTTTTATCATTTGAAATTTTGTAATTGGAATAGAAATATTGAGTTATGAATTGAGAAACCCAATGGGTTTACCTATAACCCCCACGTGAAGCTCTAAATAACCGTTTGTAATCATCCTGTTAGAACAACTTTTATCATAACTTTATCATAATTTTATAATGAGTTTATCATAATTTGATCATAGTTTTTATAATTATAATTATAACATAAGTTGTAGTTGCGATAGAAATGTAGTTTAATTGTTGAAATAATGAATTAGACAGAAGGACTTATGAAGTCAAAATATAACAAAAGCAATTATTATAACAATTATAAGAGTTATAATAGAATTATAATACCAATTGAATGAATGAATCATTTGAACAATTTGAATAGATGAAGATGAAGACTTTAATTTGAATTGATATAATGATTATATAATAGAATTAAATAGTGTTCAATGATTAATATTGAAATATTGAGAAATTGGTACTATAAAAACAATTATTGGATCTATTAGATATATCAATTATCACTTATAATATTATCATTTACCGTATACACTTACAGTATCTATTAGAACTTATAATAGAACTATAGTTTGAATGATAAGAACTGTTGAAGATGGAATAGTAATTGATAAACTTGAACAATTCATTGAATATTAATTATGAAAAAATCATTATAAAACCCTGTAATACCATTATAAAACACCAATATTATATCGAAACTATACCTAAATTTGATCTCTAATTTATAAATTGATCAATTCAATTGAAATAGTTGGAGATATTATGGAAATTTGAAGGAAAACAGTTATAAAATCAATAATTAGTTAGAAGGAATCGGAGTAGTAATTGAATTGGAAGTTGTATTAGAAGAACAATGGATTGGAATTAGGATATAATTCGAGAATAGATGTTCAAAAATGAAGAATATAAGTTAGAGAAGAAGTGTTTATTGAATGAAGGAGCTGGAGTTGATATTTGTTTATTGAGGGAAGGAGAGATATCGATAATTATGTAATAAGAGAAATGATATTGTGTCAGCAAGGAATAAGGAAGACTTTGGACTTTGGAATATTACAAATTGAATAATGGAGAATTGAAGGTCAAATTTTGTAGTGCGGTTGTACTTTGAAAGGAGAATATGAGTTAAGTAAAAGAAGTTGAAGTTGAAGTTGAAGTTGAAATAGAAGTTGGAAAAGGATTAATAATTGAATAAAAGTCAATGAAATAGGAGAAGTTAATTAGAAAAAGAAGGAAATCATAAGGAAGTTCAGGAAAGAGACTCATTTTATTAGAATTGAATAACATATTGAAAATCTCATTCAAATTGTCATTCAAAGTTGTGATTATAAGACTCCAAATGTCGTTATTTGAACTGAAGAAAGATTTGATTTTGTTTTTAACAAAATAATAGATTAGAAGACATAAAATCATTACGTTGACTTAATTAATTTTATAATTAATTATTAAAATAGAATACGATTTAAATATCAATTCAAAATTTGAAAACAAAAATAGTCAATAATCATTAAATATTAAATACTAAAATATTAAATATTAAATTTAGGAACAATGAATAGCTGGAGAACAGTCTCAGTTATATTATTTGTCCTTGTTTTTGGATCCTTCTTACCGAATGTCTTGACTCAACAAGTTTGTGATGTAGAGGGTGCTCAACCTTTGTTAATTCGATATGTACCAAATTGTCCTGCAGGATATTATTGTCCAAATATTGTTCCTGGAAACTTTTCAACTTATCCTCAAGTTTGTTCACCAACAGAAAGTTGTCAAATGCAACGATTTAGAGGAGAGTTTTGTCCAGGTTTGATTTATTTTTTTTGAATATATCTTTCATATTTGAAAAAAAAAATTTTTTTTTTTAGCACAAGGATTATATGAACCAACAGTTTGTCGTCCCGGTTACTTTTGTAGCAATTGGACTGTAGAAGAAGTATTTAATTTATTTTAATCACAAATAATTTTAATTTTTTTTTTTTAATTTTTTTCTTGAAAAAAAAAGATTTGCCCTGCTAGATATTATTGTCCAATTGGTTCATCTGAACCAACTAAATGTTCTTGGTTAGCTTACTGTCCAGAAGGTTCCAGAATTCAAATTTATTATGGAGGAGTTGTTCTTTTAGTTATTTTGGATGCAATTATTATGGGACTTTATTTCTTGGTGATTAAATTTGAAAAGAAAGGTAACAATCCCTGTTCTTTTTTCTTTTTTTCAAATATTTGATCTATATGTTAAATTTAATGGGAAAATAATTCAATATATAAATAAAGCTGCACATCCTAGTGAACAAGATGAAGAAACTCAAAGATTAACAGGAAATTTGGAAGCTCTTGCTCATGGATTTGAGAGAGGATGTTTAGGAAAAAGACTTGATTTACAATTTGAAGATCTTACTTATAAACTTCCAGATGGAAAAGTTATTTTATCTGGTGTTACAGGGTACTTATATATATATTTTTTCAATTACAAAAAATCTTTTTTTTAAAAAAAAATTAAATAAATAAAATAGTCATATTCAACCAGGAAGAGTTACAGCTGTAATGGGACCATCAGGTGCAGGAAAAACTACCTTTTTAAATGTATTAATGGGAAAAGTTAAACGAACAGGAGGATCACTTTTTATTAATGGAAAAGAAGAGGAAATTTCAAAATTTAAGAAAGTTATTGGTTATGTTCCTCAAGAAGATGTTATGATTCGTGAATTAACTGTTAAAGAAAATATTGCTTTTTCAGCTCAAATTAGACTTCCAACTTGGACAGAAAGAGAAGTTGAAGTATTTTTAAATAATCTTTTTTTTTTTTTTTTTCTGAAGTCAAAAATTTTAAATTTATGAATTCTTCTAGGCTCATATTGACTCTGTTATTAATACTCTTGGTCTTGATCATGTTCAACATTCTTTAATTGGAGATGAATTTACAAGAGGTATTAGTGGTGGTCAAAGAAAACGTGTAAATATTGGTTTAGAGCTTGCTGCTTGTCCTATTGGTTTGAATTATAAATTTTCCTTTATTTTACCAAATAAAATAATAATAAAAAAAATTTACAATTTATTTTTTTTTTTAAAAAAAATTAGCATTGTTTCTTGATGAACCAACTAGTGGACTTGATAGTACTGCTGCATTAACAGTTTGTAAAACATTGAAAGCAATTTCAAGTCTTGGAATGAATGTTGTTGCAGTTATTCATCAACCAAGATATGAAATTTTTGAAAGTTTTGATGATATTTTATTATTAGCTCCAGGTGGTAGAACAGTTTATGTTGGACCACAAAGAGGAATTATTCCATATTTCCAAAATCTTGGATTTGAATTTCCAACAAGAATTAATCCTGCTGATGTATTAATGGATATTGTTGCTGGAAAAGTTTTACCTGCAAAAAATACAAACTCAACTAGTGATCCTCTTGATTTAGTCTCTATATGGGAATCTCATGCTTTATCTTATTCTTCATCTGATGAATACGGAACTTTTAGAAAAGGAAGTATCAATGCTTTAATTGCAGCTGAAGAAGGTGGAAAGAAAGGATTAAGTTTGAGAGATAGAATTCGATCTTTTCAACAAGATAATACAATTACAACTGATTCCCTTGAAATTATTGCTCAAAAAAGAGGAGCTGGATTCTTTCATCAAATTTTATTATGTCATAATCGATCAATGGTTCAACAATATCGAAAAATGTATTTTTTTTAATTTTTTGAATTGATGAATTTTTTTTTTTCATTAACTAATTCCATTCAATTAGTTTTTCGTTTGGACTTGAATTATTTGTTGCAACTCTTGCTGGTGTTTTAATGGGAATTGCATCAATTGAAGTAAAAACAAATTTGTATCAAGGAGTTTTAAGAAGAAGATTTGCTTTAATATCCCCATCACCAGTTGAAATTATTTTACCTCAGGTTTTTAACTTTCAATTCTTTTTTTTTAAAAAAAAACTTTTAAACCTTTTTTTTCCTAATCTTCAAAATAATATAAAATAAAAGCTTGGACTGTTAATAGGAATGGCTATTGCTATTGCAGGTGCACCTGCTGGTGTTTTAGTTTTTGGTGAAGAAAAAGTTGTTTATTGGAGAGAGGCAGCTTGTGGACACAATCGTTTAGGTATTCTCTTTGAAATTCCATTTTCATTTTTGATTCATTAATGAACCTTTTTTTTTCAGCTTATTATATTGGAAAAACACTTTCAACATTCGCTCGATTTTGTATGTCATCTTTGCATTTTGCAGGTTAATATTCTCTTTATTATTATTCTGAAATCAAAAAAAAAATTGATTAATCAACTAATTTTAAAAACAAAAACAAAAGCTTGCTTTTATTTACTTTGTCGTCCATTAATGGATTTTTCAGAATTTTATGCATACATTTTCTTGACTTTCTTTGGAGTTTATGGTTGACTTTATTTTATTTTGATTTTGATTTCCATATTTAAATATTAACTTGGAAATTCACCTTGTATAAATAATAAAATAGGTTTATCTGCTGTTGTTTCAATGATTGTTCCAAGAGAAAATGCTCCTCTGTTAGCTGTTATTTCTGCTTTAATTTTTGCAACCATGTCTGGATATGGACCAACCCTTAGATTAGTTTGTTTTTCTCTCATTTTTTTTTAAATATAATAGAATTTTAATAAATAAATAAAAATAGATGGAAGAGATTTATTTGAAATGGGCTTATGGTTTTTCATTTAATAGATGGGGAGCTGAAGCATTTTATGATGCTGAAACTAGAAGATTTAGAAACCTTTATAGGGTTGAATCAGTTTCAGCACAATATTTTGGTTATACATTAGATAGATTTGCTCTTGATCTTGGAATGATGGCTATTTTAGGAGTTGGATTAAGAGTACTTGCCTTCTTTTTATTAATTTTAACAAACAGAAGAAAGCAAACGTAATGAAAAATAAACTGAATTTATTGTCTAAATACAACAATTGTTTGAATTAAAAGAAAAAAGAGGAAAAAAAAACTAAATTTCTTTTCTTTTACTTTTCTTTTACTTTTTTTTTTTCTTTCAAAAAATTCTTAAATTCGAATTGGCTTTGAAAATCGTTTAGAATTTAAAAAATTTTTTTAGAATTTTTTTGCACGAATAGCAGCAATATCCAAAGGTTGATTTCGTTGAACAAATTCTGCAAGTGCAGAAGCAACATTTTGTGCTGCATCTTCTTGAACAATATGACCACACATTGGTAAAACTCTCATTTGAAATTTTCCTTGCATTTGTCCAATTGTTAAATCTTTATCAAGTCGATCGGTCCCTGCTAAAATCAAGAGTTTTGAAGCAGGACAAGTTAAAAATTTTGCAGACATTCCTTGATACCAACCTATTTATTTATTTATTTATTTATTTATTTATTTATTTATTTATTTATTTATTTATTTATTTATTTATTTATTTATTTATTTATTAAAAATTTTGATTTTTTGAAATAAAGACAAAAACTAACCTTTCCAATATTTTTCAGATGCAAGTAAATCTGTTCTCCAAGTATATTCTTTTCCTTGTGTAGGTGTCATATCATTCAGGTCTTCAGAAGAAGATTTTAAAGGATTTGGAATAACTTTTAATTGAGGAGGAATGGAAACTTTTGCTGATTCAAGACTTCGAACAATATCATGTTTTATGCTAACAAGTAAAAAGTAAATATAAAAAATATAAAATATTAAAAAGAATTCCAAGAAAAGAAAAAAAAAAAAAAAAAAATAAAAAAAAAAAAAAAAAAAAATTAAAAAAAATTCCAAAAAAAAAAAAAAAAAAAAAAAAAAACCTCCATTCAATTGCATCATTATAAGAACGAAAAATTGATGGTCTTCTACTAACAAAATTAATCATTGCATAACCTTCTAAAGCTTCCATTGCAGTTCCTTCCACAACATCTAAAACTGAAATACCTTGAATTTTTAATTTTTTTAATGATGCTGCATGAGTAACAATTGCTCCTCCCATGCTTTGAAAAAAAAAAAAAATGAATTTCAATTCCAATTTTATCTTCATCTCAAGAAAAAGGAAAAGAAAGATACCTGTGTCCAACAAGAAAGAGAGATGTTGAAGTTTTTCCATAGAACTCTTGAATTAATGTTATTAAATCTTCACTTAAAGTTTCCAATGAAAGATCTGTTTCTGGCTCAACTTTTGATCCACCTTTTGTTTCATATAAATTTCAATTGAAATAAGATCTTGATTTTTTGTTTTCAAATAAAATATAACCATGTCCTCGACAATCAAATGCTAAAATATGAACTTGATGATTTAATAATCTGCTTAATTCTTTCTTTATTTTATTATTTTGAAGTTAGAAAAAAGAAATCAAAATGATCAAAATGGGAAAAAAAGAAAAGAAAAAGAAAAATACAGCACATAATGCCCAAGATAATGCAGAATGTCCTCCTCCATGATGTAATACAATGCTTGTCTTCATTTGAACTGGATCTCCAATCTCATAAATTTGAAAGAAGTTCGAAAGTTAAGGTTCATAGTAAAATTATAAATTTAAATATCAAATTTTATAAATAAAATAATAAAACATTTAAAAAAACATCATTATAAAGGATATATTATTTGTATTTGGGATCTGAAACATGCTTTTCTTTGTGAAATATTGATCCCAAGATGTTGGAGAGTAATCAAGCGAGCCTTGTTGCATCTTTCCCAAATCAGATTGATTAATTAGACCTAATCTTCTTTCTTGATGTTCTTTGCAATCTTCTAAATTATAATTTATGAAAAAAACATTAGAATGTTACAAATATCATATCAAATATTAAGGAATTCGATTTTATGTTTTGTTTTTTGATTATCAATTAATTGGCGCCTTTTTCCTGGTTTTTTCCAAAAAAAAATCATAATAATGAAACAATGAAATATAATGATTTATTCATTTCTTGTTTCATCTTCTTCTTTGTGTATGATTTTTAACAATCTCTTCATTCTTGCAGCACAATTAAGATTCCTTTGTTTTTTTTTTTTTTTGGCCATCTTTGTTTTGTTTGTTTTAGAAAATTTCAAAGTCAAGAAGGGATCATGATCAAAAAGTATAAATAGACCCATTTTTTTTTTTTTTTTTTTTTTTAAAAAAAAATCAAAAAAAA
>Ga0209960_1003507_pt1 | contig 13371 bp, 9 predicted proteins | sample ThiBiot_500_plan_2_FD_183947 | JGI IMG/M metagenome (GOLD analysis project Ga0209960, IMG submission 183947) | Wastewater bioreactor microbial communities from Cape Town, South Africa - Thiocy_expt_500_plan (SPAdes) | ecosystem: Engineered > Bioreactor > Thiocyanate-remediating >... | reverse complement strand
TTCTTGTCCAGCACAAACACGATGTCCACCACCAAATGGAGAAAATACTAATGGATGATGATGAATATCAGCACCATCCGTATCATAAAATCTTTCGGGAGAAAATAAAGTTGGATCTAATTTCCAATATCTTGGATCATTTTGCATAAGTCCAAAAGCACTGATAATATTCTGTCCTTTATGAAGTTGAATTCCATCAATTGTAATATCATCAATCAGTGTTCGAGCTGAACCCAATGTCAATGGTTGTATTCGTAATGTTTCTTTTATTACACAATCAACATATTTACATTGATTTAAACGATGAATATCATCTAGAGAAGTTTCTTTTGTAATACCATTTTGTTCTAATTCATCTTTAATTTTCTGTTGCACATGAGGATTTTTACTAGCATAATAAATGAACCATGAGATAATGGCAGCTGTTGTTTCGAAACCACCCAAAATTAATGATAAAACTTCGCCTAGTAATTCTTTTTTCGTTATGCCAATTTTATTTTCTTCGGATTTTTGTTGTTCATTTGTTTCATCTTTTTGTAATGATAGTACTAAGGATGCAATGAGATTATTTGGTTTTTCATTTGTATGTGTTTCATGTTGACATTTGTCAATAATTTTTTCTGCATAATCTTCCAATGTTTTGTAAGCTTTTTGATATTTTCGATTAAATTTTAACAGATAATAATTGACAATAGCTGGCATTCCATTACTTCGAATATATCTAAATGCACCTAACCAAATGGTTAATGCTTGACTTAAATCCGATGGTTGATATTGTTTTCCTTCATTTATTGATCGAGCAGATGCGTATAAATATTTTAAATTTCCAAAATCATAATCAAATGTCAGTAATGTAAATAAATCTAATAATAATAATTGATTATCATTTACTAGACATGTACATATTTGTGAAGGTTTATTTTCATATCTTTCTTTCCAGATTTCAATTAATCGATCAACACAATTGGTCATCATAGAAATTTGTGTGATAAATTTATGTTTTTTTAGCATTGGTAAAACAATTTTTGCATGTCGTTTAAATTGAGGACCAATGAGTGTAATTAATGCACCTTCAGAGATTAAACCAAATGTATTTTTATGCATTTCAGCACGATCAAATGCATTACGATGATGATAAATTTGTTCGGCATGATCAGGACGACAAAATACATAAAAATGATTTGAACCAAGCCAAAATTGAAATATATCTCCGTAGAGTTTTTGTAATTTTGCAATACTATGCAAATATGAATCGATTATCTCTTTATTTGATGTAATCACACCAAGTTGGCGAAGATTACCATAGAATAGTTCAGGTTCTATACCAGGAACTGTACCATGTAGATTATAGTATTTCCATTTAATATAACGATAAAATAGAAGTTTCCAGATGGGAATTGATAGCAATAATAATAATAATACAAAAATTATCCAAAACATGCTCTCTAAAAATAAAAATAATCGAAAAATAATATCATCATTCGTATTTATTGATTTGATTTTGAATAGACTCTGTTACTTCAATTTTATTTACGCCACGCCAAAATAATGATCATCGAATGTAAATACTCTTTTACTCGTCTTTTTGTTATATTCTATGACCTATACACCCATTTTATTGCTTTCTTTTTATCCATTTTTAGCGCAAAGCATAGAAAAAAAAGAATACACTTTCATATGTCCTTACCTACAGTATATATATATATATATAGAGAGAGAGAGAGAAAAAAAAGTATACGCATCATTGATCGACCTATTAATCTTCAATATAAAGCGCTTATAATTATAGAAAAAAAAGTCAAGAGCACAGGCCAAATTCTCATACTAATAAAAAATAGTTTATCAAATGATTGATGACATTGTGATCAATTTAAAAGGCGTACAGAAAAAGATGAATTTTATTATGAATCTTTTTTAAAAATTTTATTTCTGTGCACATTTTCGACAATCTCTAGAGAGTAATGTCTTTCCATTGTTGTCCATAAAAATAATATCAATTGATAAGTAAAAACTCCATAATGAATAAATGTCCAAAAAAGTGCGAAACTATCTGTAATTTTCCAATCAACATCAACACGTAAATCGTTTAAAGCGAAGGAAATATCAAATAATTGAATAATAAGACAAACTATGGTGAGAACAATAGTTGTATGATAATTTAAAGTATGAAGTAAAGTTTTGTCAAATAGAAGATGATAGAGTAAAAATATCGAACATGGAATCGATAGCGTCATCAAAGATGATAAAATCCAAAATCGATACGAGAACTATCCACTATTTTTATCTTGAAATAAAAGAAAAATGAATATTTGTATTTGTGTCATAATTTAAATATAATTATTTCTCATAAAAATAATTATTCATATGCATCAAATTACATATTTTTTCGAGCTTGCTGCCATGTCTTTTATTTAATGCGAAACTTGTACATTCCTGTTTTTTTCGCTCTGAGATTTAAGTTCGTTGATGCTCGGAAAATGAAGTTAAACGTTCAATAATCATAGACACAAATGAAATAATAACATCTAAGAATTTTTGTTTTTCTGATATTCATACGAGCACAGATCATTTTCAGAAAAACTCAGTATAATGACAAACTGCTTTGCATCGCATCTCAGGTCGATCAATCCGATAGTGGGATTCTGTAATTGAGTCGGTCGCGTGTGCCATCTAGTTTTCTTTATGAATATTCAGATGATCCTAAAGAATTACATATGGCCCATAGTTACTCACAACAAATCCAATTGTTTAAATTTCACTTACAGTTAGAGGATTTGTTTTCCTACAATTAGGAAACTTTGTGTTTGATTGTCTTCAAACATCAGATGAAAGAAAATAAATTACAATCAGCTCCATTACAAAGAGCTAATCTTAGAAAATTGGAAAGTCACTCAGAACGTGTTGATACAACAATTTGAATCGATGGGAGGAAAATTCAATATGAAGACGAAAGAACCCATTCTTAATCAACTGACAACTAATAAATTCAAACGATTGAAATTCACTTATTCATTAGAATTGTCATCAGTTGTGCATAATTTTTGTCAACTTCTGGGATCTTCTTGATGCAATCGATTTCTATAACCAAGATTTGATAAAAAAAATTTTTCAAATATTAAAACATCACAAATTAATAAAACAACTTCGTTTACATATTTCATCGTTATAAAACCTTCAGATGAAAAAAAAACTTTATTAATTGATTCTGTAATTAACGAACAATTTATAACATATTTACGTTTATCAAAATCAAATATTTCTTCTCAACTTATTCAACAATCATGTAATCTCTTCGAATTTACAAATTGATAAAATCTTCGTTGAAATCTGGTTTCGAATCAAGATTTGTGCGATGTTTTTTCCATTTAAAAAGTTCTTTTGAGAAAAAATTACAGTTAGAAATAATTTCATTGCAAATTAACCGAATCTTATTATGAACAGAAACAAAAATTCGTTCTCTGTTTTTATCAACTAAATATTCACAAAAGATATATAATATACCTGTTGTCAATATTTTGTGGAAGTCGCGAACTTAATTTAATTTTCATGGATTCTTTGATTTGACAATGTTTTTTTTTAATTTTCCCATCTTATCGACTAATTAACACAGAACTTCAGCAGTTTCTAAAAGATAAACAAATTTTCTCCAGTTGATTTTGTTTTCACTTTCAAATCAACATATCTTTTCAATTCATCAGTTCGCAGCGTAATCATTTGAATCAATCGAAAAGTCAATAAAAGTTAGACTAAAAGCAGCAAGAACACTACTATGTTACAAGTTATTATAGATCATAATTCAAAAATACAATTGAAAATCTATCCATCGATTTCGATTCTCCGTATTTAATAACTTGTGCTGAAGAAAATAATAAACTTTATAACGCCATCTGAAAATATCTTTCGTTTACATAGCAATATTTGTTACTAACCAATAGAATCAAATTTATGTTGGAAGAAAAAAAGTACATACTATCAATCTTACAATAACGCAAATATGGATGAAGGAGTATTTAGTTGGCTACATTCAAATAATCAAAGTAAAAAGTCAGAAGAGACTATTATAAAAGATGCAGTTGAAAAATTACTAGATGATGTTCGTATTTTCGATGATATTGATAATTTTGTTGATGATTTATCAAATATAATCAATGAGAAAGTATTTGTCTGGCTCGGGCCAAATCTTTCCTATCTTGTTAATGTTCTTCAAGATTTCGATCAAATTTTGTATATATATTTATATGAACCATTCGATTGCACATGTCGAAATAAAGTTCGAGGTGTTTTTCCTGATCATACACAATTATTATATCAATTGGAAAAAGATATTCATATGTGGAAGAACAGTCAAGTATATTTAACATTTAGTGAAACCGATTTTCGACGAATGGAAACAACAACACAAGATATTCAAAATCATCAAGCACAGTTCATGTGGTCTGAAATGTTATTACAAACTCTATTACATATTCCGACACCTTCACAAAATCCACATACAGACTTGTTAGTAGAAGCACGACGTCTCTATGCAAATAATCAATCATCATTAAAAATTATTGATGAATTCGAACAAAACTATGAAAAAACTATGCTATTCAATGGTATACACGCGATTGTTTTGTTTATCGATTAGTTAACAAAGCATTACGTACGCGTGATATTTGTTTAATATTTAAATTTCGTTTCCTTATTCAACATATTTATGAGCAATTAAAGATTGAACAATCGAAAACATTGACTAATCTTCAATTACCAATAACTGTTTATCGTGGTCAACTTATGACAAATGATGAATTCGATCGAATACAAACAAATACCAAACAATTAATCTCGGTCAATACTTTTCTATCCACAAGTCGAAATTGTCATGTAGCACTAGCTATGTCATCCAGTGAAGGTCTTGTTGATTCTGATTTCATATCGGTTATATTTGAAATTCGTATTGATTCAACAGTTGATTTAACATCGACGCCACCATTTGCTGATATCAATCGAATAAGTTACATGTCTGATGAAGATGAAATTCTTCTTTCAATGGGTACAATTCTCGAAGTTATTTCTGTTGAGAAAATGGATTCAAAAATTGGACACATATCTCTTCGTCTACGTCATAATGATCATCCAGATTTGAGACAAATGCGAACATATCTATCAAATGAAATTAAAGAATTAGGTACGAATGAAACAGCTTATATTGATTATCTTGGTTTGATGCTTAGTTTCATGGGTGAAAATAAGCAAGCTGAACAAATGTGGAATTTAGTAGCATCATATCAAGATCAAGTTGACAATCCCATACGGCCATATTCGATTTATTTAGCTCGATTTAATCGACAATATTTTGAATCTGAAACGACAAGGCCAATCTTTGAAAATGAACGACACGAAATGCATACTTTGCTCGACAATGCTTTTAATCATCCAGCTGTATCAGATCCATTCAAAAGCGTAGGACAAGCTGTCTGCAATCATTTCATATCATCTTCGAAAAACTCAATGTTATCCAATGAAAAACTAGAATCAAATATGGATATTTTCAGTGCTACTGTGAATGCATTAGTTCCTTCTACTCATCCGTCAATGGTTGATTTGTATATGGTACGTGCAGAAATGCACACAAAACAAAATCGATATGCCGAAGCACTTGAATGCTATGAACACGCATTTGATATTTGTCAGAAAACACTCGATATAACTCATCCATATCATACATATATACTTGCAAATATGGCTTCGATCTATATGAAAATCGATGATGATACTCATGCCAAACAAATTATTCAACGCTTTCAAATTCATCAATCAACATCACCAATTATTGCAATGCATGCTTTGAGAGTTTCAACAAGATTTTTCATGAAACAAAAAGATTGGCAAGCAGTTATTGTTTGTCAACAAGAGATTATTCAACGATGTGAAAAAACACCTAATTCACATGATATAAGTTGTGCTTATATGGTCATAGGTGATGCATTCTATCAAATGAAAGAATTCGATAATGCTCTCGATTATTTGCATATGGCTCTCAATCTTCAATTACAACATCAATCAAAAGATAATTTTCTCACACAAAAAATCGAAGAAGTCATCGCGAAAGTTAATTATGCAAGACGTTCGTTACATTGACACGTGTAAATATTGTCAAAAACATTCTATATTGAGGGTGAGGCTGTCCATTGTATACTAAGTAATCATTGAACGGCTTGATCATAGGCTGGTTGTCTATAGAAATCAATTTGTTTTTTTTCAAACTATCTATCGAGCACATACGTTGGTGCTCTCATTATTTTTTGCCATGCAGACATACGTATCTATCATTATGCTACACATATAATAATTATCCAAACGAGGACAATATGGGAACATATGAAGACACATTCCATTTGTTGTAGAAGAATAAACTTCTAAAGAATGGAACTGTCACGGAACTTTTTGCCACCATTGTACTATGAGCTATCGAAAATTTGTTCAATGTTGACAATGATTAAATTATCTTGCACTCATGAATTTATTCAAGAGTATCCAACAATAGTAAATAAGTTCATTGGTGATTTAAAATGTTACTTTACGAAATTAACTCATGTCTGTATACGAATGCGTATTGGATCTATATCACATGTACATATTCTTGATAATTACAAAGCACATTTGTTTGATGAAATTGTTCAACAGGAAGACAAATATTATTACACAGTAGAATATTCAGTTAGAAATCGACCAGGAATGTCTGATTATCTACATATTTGACTGTAACTTTTTCATCCAAAGTTTCCGTATTATATCCAGTGGATATGACATTTCCTACTGGAGTATTTTTTTAGTGAATAGATTCTTGATATAGAAATCATGTTTTATTCAAAGATTTAGTCTCTAAGCAAAAAAGTGAATGACATATACGAAAATCAATGCAAAAAGAATTAAATGTGTTTGACCAGCGTGGAGAGACGTTGATGACGTTTCTGATGGTGTTAGAAAACCTTCAATTATATGAATGATACCATTCGATGCCGTAACATTCTTCGTAATGATTTTTATATCATTAACTTTGATATCATCTCCATTTTTTGTAATATCAACAGTTTTACCATTGAGCATTGTTAGTTTCTCGGATGATGTAAATTGGTCTGAAGTGATTTTTCTACCGTTGACAATATGATATTTTAGTTGATCAATTAATTTCGATCTTTTTTCAGGCTTTAAAAGATCATCAATAGATCCATTTGATAATTTTGCAAATGCGTCATCGTTCGTTGCGAAGAAAGTGAATGGACCATTGCCTTGAATTGTATCAACGAGATCAGCAGTCCGCAACAATAATTCAAGTGTGTCGAAATTTCCATCGGCAACTATTATTTCAAAAATATCGCGTGGTGGAAGAATAACTGTATCAATAATATGAATTATACCATTGGTATTGAAAATATCTGTTGCACTAATAGTAGAATTATTGATCTTGATTTGTGTTCCAACTTTATTTAGTGTAGCAGTGCCACCAGCTAGCATCGTAATAGAATTAGGAAGTGCCATTCGATTTAAAGTAGGTACTGTGATAATTTGATTTGTAACATGATATTGAAGAATTTTGGCTAATAGCTTCTTATTTTCCGGCTTGTTGAGTTCACTGAGAAAGTCACTTGGCAATCGATTGAAAGCTTCATCAGTAGGTGCAAACAATGTAAAAGGTCCCGTGCCTTTCAATGCATCTGTAAGACCAGCTGTTATAAGTTCATTGACCAAAGTTTTAAAATTACCATCATCAACTACAGTTTGAATAATATCTGTCGGTAACAACAGTACATCATCAATAATATGAATGATACCATTAGTACAACTGACATCAGCTTCTGTAACAGTAGCTGTATTTATTTTCAATAAATTACCATTCAAATCAGCAATAATTTTAATATTGGACAATGTGTTTAATTGTACGGGAAGAGTTAATCGTTGAATATCAGCAGCTGTTTCTTTTGTATTGAGAAGATGATATTTAAGCGTATTGATCAATTTATGTTTATTTTCAGGTTTGAAAAGATCATCTAACACTTCTGGTGATAATCTGTCGAAAGCATCATCAGTTGGAGCAAATATTGTATATGTACCACTATCTTTCAGAGTGTCAAAAAGGTCAGCTGCCTTAAGTGCTCTGATAAATGTTTGAAACTTTCCTCTGATGATGACTGTTTCAACAACATCAAGTGGTGGTAAAAGTACTGAATCAATGACATGAATCATACCATTTGTATTGTAAATATCAGTCATGACGATATTGGCATTATCGACTTTGATTATGTTGCCATTTTGATTGATGCGTGCGGTGCCACCCGATAGCATATTAATATTAGCAGGGAGACTCATTCGAGTTATTGAAGAACTAGTAATAAGCTGATCTGTTGCATGATGTTGAATAATTTTAGATAGTGTTCCTTGATTTTCTGGTTTCATAAGTTCATTGAAAACACCTGCTGGCAATTTGTTGAAAGCGTCATCATTGGATGTAAACACTGTGAATGGTCCGGAGCTTCTCAATGTCTCATTAAGACCAGAAGTATTAATAGCTTGATTAAACATAGTAAAGCTTCCGTTGTGAATAAGTGTTTCAACGATATCCGTAGGTGGCAATAATACAGTGTCGATAACATGAATAATACCATTCGTGCCATTAACATCAGCTTGAGTAACTATACCGTTATTTACTTTCACTGAGTCAAGACTAAGGTCAACAATACATTTGAGACTCGAGAGCGTGGTTAACTGCGCAGGTAAAGTCATTTCTTTGAATTCAGCATTTGTTTTGCGTTCAGGAAGAACATGATAGCGAAGAATATTAGTTAGTTTCTCCTTATTTTCAGGTTTAAGTAAATCATCAAACGTTCCCTCGGGCAACTTTGCAAATGCAGTATCAGTTGGGGCAAACAGTGTGAACGGACCAGTACTCTTGAGGGTTGCAGTGAGATTAGCAGCTTTTAATCCTGCAGTTAAATTTTTGAAATTTCCTTTTGTAAGAACCATTTCGATAATATCAAGTGGTGGTAAAAGAATTTGATCGATCGAATGAGTTATACCATTGCTACTAAAAACATCCGATTGAGAAAGACTAACAGAGTTGATTGTGATGACATTTCCATTTTCATTTAACGTAGCTACATCACCTGAATACATAGTAATATTCAGTGGTAACGCCAATCGATCAATCGAAGGTACAGTATATATGCCACTTTTGATATGATAATCAAGAATTTTAGTGAGTGTATTTTTGTTCTCGGGCTTGAGAAGTTCCTCTACTACACCTTCTTGTAATTTAGCAAAAGCAGCATCAGTGGGAGCAAATACAGTATACGGGTCAGAACTCTTGAGTATCGGTAGCAAACCAACTGTAGTGAGAGCGTTGATAAATGTTTTAAAATTACCACTATCAGTCTCTGTTTGAATAATATCCGTAGTTGGCATTAAAAAAGTATCGATAGATTGAATAATTCCATTGGTAGCAAAAATATCAGCGGTTGTAACAATAGCGCTGTTAATTTTTACAGAATCTCCACTTTTATCAGCAATAAACTTTTCTGTTGATAATGTTTCAAGTTGTATCGGTAACGCCATTGTTTTAATAGAAGCTTGTGTATAGCTACCACTAAGTAAATGATAATCTAGAATATCAGTTAATTTTCCCTTGTTTTCGGGCTTGAGTAGATCATTCAATGTGTCGTTAGACACCTTTTTAAATGCATCATCATTGGGTGCAAATAGAGTAAATGGACCATGACTTGCCAATGTGTTCTTCAGATCAGTTGCATCTAAAAGTCGGACCAACGTTTGAAACTGACCATTTTTTATAACAGTGTCGATGATATTGTCAGTTTGTGCTATAATTAGAAAAGCAATATATTCTCAAGTTTGAAACATAAGTTCATTAAAAAAAAGTACCTTTGATAAAAGCTGACTGACTGACAAAAATAAACAGTGAAATTATTATAGCGTGAATACGCATGTTGTAAGTTATAATATACTCAAAGAAATTAAGTTTTTTTTATGAATCTGTGCGTGAGTTTTATATGTTACACAGATATCGCGAAACATTATCTTATCCTTCTTCCGACAAAGAGAATGAAGGCACTATTCGAAAAACAAATATTAATCATTCTTATCTACTTATAAACTGACTTTTCGCCCTTGCCTTTAGTTCTTAAAAATGTTTATTATATGTTGTGACGCCAATTTATCTTGTATAATTAGTCAATGTTAATATAACTTAGATCGGGCAAAAAATACACAACATCTGGCTAGTTAAACCTACTAGAAAAAGTAATTTACTTCACGTTAGTTGATGATCCTCAAGATACCGCTTTGAATGTTAAAAATCGAATCGAAAAAACGGCGGGTATACGAGTTGTTCTTGACGAGAAACTATCTGATTATAATATTGAAGACGGAACAATTTTTCATCCTTTACCTTGATAATGTCACAAATTTCTTCTAGACATTCTTTGCTTGATAACTTCTTATAGTATATTGTTTTTTTATAATCCAGAAAATAAATGATCTTAAAAGACAACGATAAGTAGAAAATGGCTTTCGATTGCAGCCGAAGTCATTCTGAAATCGTAGTTATTGAATTTGAATAATTCTTGTTAAATATGCAAACCATTTATTGTTATCAGTCTTCTCCTTACTTTGTTGTTAGGCGTTGTTTTTTCTGGGAGATGAAAATTGAAGGTAAACAATAACTAAAATGTTTTTTTTTCGATTTTGTAGGCAACATGTTGGTTTCTAACAATGATAAACATGAACGAGGTTCGTTTTACAATGCGTTTCGACACAAACGTTCCCCTGGTGGATGTTCATGGTTCTGCGGTGGACCTTATCCTAATTGTCAATGTGGACGATGAAATATTGTTGAAGCTTAAGAGTATTTTGCAGGCATGAACGTATGTTGATGAAGGCATTTTCATCCGTTCCGACTTAGATACTGCCGGATATTGATATCTCAATAAAATTTATATATTTATTTATGTTAATGGGAGAGTACTGTGAATTCATTTTTTTTTAAATAAAACTTTCTTTTATGCAGCATTTTTAATATTATATAATTAGATATATGATAAGAAAAGATAAAGTACCTTATCGTCACATGAACGGTTTTGTTCAGGACATAAGATCGTCGGTTAAGTTGTTCTGGTAAATTCACTATTGATTGTCGGCCACCACTGTAAACCATCTAATATAAAGAAGAAAAAAAAATAAAAATATTTCTGACATGAGCAAATCGTAACGTCGTATGATTTTCAAAGTAAAGCTAGTGATACAAAACTGTGCAAACATGCTTCATTTTATAATCAAAGATGAACCACTCAATTCATTCATTCTAAATTCGTTACAATATCTCTGTGGTTATTTTGTATCTTATTTATCACCCATACTTGTCTTTACTGTATTTGTTCTTCCTTCGGAACTCGACAGAAAGACATTCAAAGAATCGATGACACAATGGCAACGATAACCTCTATTGGCATAATAATAAAATCTTAATCGTTGTTGCCAATCAGTATAAGGAATCACACAATACTTTATTTTTAACTCTTTATGGTCGGATGTTGCCTTTTGGCAACATATTCATATTTGGCTAAGAATTAACTTTTTAAAGTTTCATATAAAAAAAATAATTTTAAAAACTCTCGCTTCTGGGAGCTGACCGTAAAGAATCATATATGAGATTAAAAATCAAAAAATGTATTTCCAACATCATCAATATACCAGTAGTGTCCAAGTTAGTACTTGGCCTAATATGATTGGTATAGTTCTGAGCTACTCAAATAACCATTAATGTTGTTCATTCCACCAGCGACTAATACTTGTCCGTTTGCTAATACGCATGCCGTGTGGTAATATCGAGCATAAGCCATGTTATCATTAATTTTCCATATCGTTGTTAAAGGATTATATAACTCAGCAATATTAAAAATGCTACTATAAGATCCGCCAACAACTAATGCTGTTCCATTGGTTAATATGGATGATGTGGGATATGATCGAGGATAATTCATAGTGCCAGCGATTGTCCATACGTTTGCTGATGGATTATATAATTCAGCAGCAGGTGCAGAAGTATAACCGGCAACTAATACTTTCCCACTTGTTAGTACGGATGCTGCATGTGTGTATCTGGCATAATTCATATTACCAGTGACTGTCCATATTCCTGTTGACGGATCGTATAATTCAGCAGTATTCAAAACACCTCCGTTATATCCACCAGCAACTAGCACTCTTCCATCTGCTAACATTGATGCCGTATGGTAATATCGACCATAATTCATACTATTAGCGATTGTCCACACTCCTGTTGATGAGTCATACAACTCGGTATTGCTTAAGTAACCATTAATAGAATTATATCCACCGATGACTAACACTTTTCCATTTGTTAATACGGATGCTACGGAGTATTGTCGAGCATAATTCAAACTGCCAGTCAGTGTCCACACTTTTGTTGATGTGTCATACAGCTCGGTACTGCTCAAATAACCATTAATAGAATTATATCCGCCGGTGACCAATACTTTTCCATTTGCTAGTACAGATACTACATGGGAAGCTCGAGCATAGTTCATAGTGCCCGTACTCGACCATCCTATATACAAATGCTTGTTATGTTTAGCTCAAGAAAAAGCTTAAACTCATAGATCGTTTGTCGAATACAATCAGTTTTGTAATAAAAGAAATCGATGCATTAATTACCTGGAGTTGGTGTTGTCGTTGTTGTCGCAACTAAATATGAATATTTGCATATAGTATTCAATATCTTTTTTGAATAAAGAAGACAGCTTCATATTTAATAATTAGTTATTCAAGCAAAAGACTATTCTGTTTTGAGCTTTAATCGAAATTTTCACGTCTTCATATTGGTACGAAACGATTGAATTCATCTTCTCACAAAAAAAAACTGTATAGAGTATTACACATGTCTTTTTATTGATGTATTCAACAGAATTTTCAGAAATTCTTTAATCAAACAATGCTTTTCTTAGACGAACTTTATTTTTACCTGTAGTTGTTGTTGTCTTAGTCATAATAACAAGAAAATATGTACTGATTGCCGCAGCTGATACAGAGAGGAAAGTCAGTAAAATTCCAGCAACAATTAATCCAACTTGTAAGCACTTTGGTTTACGAATATCATTGGTATTATGTTTCGCATAGGTTTGTCTACTATCAAAAATAATTAATATGAAAGTGCTAGAATATTTATATTCACGTGAATTCGGAACCAAGTTCTGAAGTAGTACGCATCAAGGACGCGGACAATTTCTTTTCAGCTTTTATTCCTTCGTGATTTTCATGGTTTCTGTGAACTTTTCTAGATTGTTTTTTTGATGATGA